>Ga0209023_10000735_pt1 | contig 47286 bp, 42 predicted proteins | sample LakOneMetagenome_FD_187468 | JGI IMG/M metagenome (GOLD analysis project Ga0209023, IMG submission 187468) | Freshwater and sediment microbial communities from Lake Erie, Canada (SPAdes) (version 2) | ecosystem: Environmental > Aquatic > Freshwater > Lentic | place: Lake Erie, Canada...
CGCGTCCGAGGCCAAGAACGGCATCGTCTGCAACGCCAATATCCCGACCGAGGAAGTCTTCACCACGCCGCACAAGGACCGCATCTCCGGTCATGTGCGGGCGACCAAGCCGCTCTCCTACAATGGCGCGCTGATCGAGGACATTGAAGTGCGCTTCGAGGGCAGCCGGATCGTCGATGCGCGCGCGCGGACCGGGCAGGACGTGCTGCGGCGCGTGCTGGAGACGGACGAGGGCGCGGCGCGGCTCGGCGAAGTGGCGCTGGTGCCCTTTTCCTCGCCGATCTCGAAGAGTGGTCTGCTGTTCTACAACACGTTATTTGATGAAAATGCCGCAAGCCACATCGCACTCGGCCAAGCCTACAGCAAGTGCTTCGTGGACGGCGGCAAGATGAGCGAAGACGAATTGCGTTCGCGCGGCGCAAATCGCAGCCTGATCCATATCGACTGGATGATTGGATCGGCCGAAGTCGATGTCGATGGGCTGGATGTGTCCGGCGGACGAATTTCGGTCATGCGAAAGGGCGAATTCACGCTGTAGCGTGAGTTCGTCTGCAGGCGATGCTACTTTCGTCTGAGATAGCAGTTAGATAAGCGCAAGAAATATTTGGTCTATTCTTGCAAAACGCCAATTTGCCGAAAATTATCTGCAACACGCGGCTTGTTTGTTGTTGGGTTCTGATATCATAAGACTTGCTTGGATCTGTTCCGAAGGTTTTCTGGTTTCTCGATGACGACCACCCCCAACGCGCTTCTGCTGCTCGGTCTCATCCAGGATCTGCAGAAGCAGGCGGCCAAACTCGGTTTGTCGCGCACCGCTGCCGCCCTGGAAGTGACGGGCCATGTTGCGACCGAAGAACTGTCCGATGGTCCGACCTCGCTTGGCGAACAGCGGGCGCCTGCGCCGGCCGAAAACGAAAATGCGGACTAAGTCCTACACACGGCGCTTGCCCGCATAGGCGGCGGCCGCCTGGCCGGCGCGACGCCCGGTGGCGAAGCAGGCCTGCAGCAGATAGCCGCCGGTCGGCGCGTCCCAGTCGAGCATTTCGCCCGCAACGAACAGCCCCGGCAGCTTTTCCAGCATGAGGCCGGAATCGATTTCGTCGAGCCTTACGCCGCCTGCTGACGAGATCGCGCGCTCGAGGCCGGCGACGCCCGTCACGGATAGCCTGCAGCTCTTGATGAGAGCAGCGAGCGCCGCCGGTTCACGCCTGGCGAGGGCGGGATCGCATTCGCGCAGCAATGCGACGGCGACCGGAGCCAATCCTGTGGCCTTGCGCAGCGCGTTACCGAAACTGTCCTTTGCGCGACGATGCGACAGGCGCGTTGCCAGCGCCGCCTCGCTCGTGTCGGGCTTGAGATCGAGCGCGATCGTTTCGGTCGCGCCGGCGCGCAGGCCTTCGCCTATTCCCGCGGCGAGCGCATAGACCGGGCCGCCTTCCAGTCCGCGGCGTGTCACGACGGCCTCGCCCGCAACGCTGCGGTCGCCGTGGGAGAAACGCGCGGTCTTGAGCGCCTGACCCTCGAATTTCTGGCGAAAGACGTCCGACCAGGCGATCTCCAGCCCGCAATTCGACGGGCGGAACGGCTCCAGCGCGACGCCTTCGCCTGCCAGCAGCGCCGCCCAGCCGCCATCGGAGCCGAGACGCGGCCAGCTCGCGCCGCCGAGCGCGAGAATGGCGGCGTCGGCGGCGACGTCTTTGCGGCGGCCATCGGCCTCGATCACGGGCGCGCCCGCCGCTGTGAAATCGACAAGTTTCGCCCGCGTCCGCAACTCGACGCCGAGATCGGCCAGCCTGGCGAGCCAGGCGCGCAGCAGCGGCGAGGCCTTCATGGCGGTCGGGAAAACGCGGCCACTCGTGCCGACGAAAGTTTCGACGCCGAGACCGTCGCAGAAGGCGCGCATGTCCGCGCCCGAAAAGTCGCGCAGCATGGGCTTCAGCCAATCCGCCGCCGCGCCATAGCGGCTGGCGAAGCGCTCGAAGTCTTCGGAATGGGTGATGTTGAGCCCGCTGCGGCCGGCCATCAGGAATTTGCGGCCGGGCGTCGGCATGACCTCGTAGATCGTGACGGCGCAGTTTTCGCGCGCGGCGGTTTCAGCTGCCATGAGACCGGCAGGACCGGCGCCGATCACGGCGATTCGAGGTTTGGAGGCCATCGCCAATAATCACGGGGTGAGGGGTGAGGGATAGAGCGGGGCGGCTTGTCAGCCTCGTCCCCACAAGGCAGCTTGCTCGCCCCACCAGAGACAAATACCGATGACATCGCAATCGCAGACCGCAAAACCGCCGATCGACAAGAAGGCGCTGCTCGCCAGATACATTGCCGAGCGCGACAAGAGGCTGCGCCCGGACGGCAATGCGCAATATCTCGAGATCAAGGGTCATTTCGATGACTATCTCGACGATCCCTACTTGCCCGTCGTCTCGCGCGCGCCGAAGACGGATCATGTCGTCTTCGCTTTCGTCGGCGGCGGATTTGCGGGCCTCGTCACCTGCGCACGGCTGGTGGAAGCGGGCGTGCGCGATGTGCGCATCGTCGAGAAGGGCGGCGATTTTGGCGGCACCTGGTACTGGAACCGCTATCCCGGCGCGCAATGCGACACGGCCTCGATGGTCTACATGCCGCTGCTCGAGGAAACCGGGCACGTTCCGACCGAGAAATACGCGCATGCGCCGGAAATTCTCGCGCAATGCCGGCGCATCGGCACGCAGTACGGTCTCTACGACAATGCGCTGTTCCACACCGAGATTACGAACCTGACGTGGGACGAGGCGCAGTCGCGATGGATTATCGAGACACATCGCGGCGACCGCTTCACCGCCGATTTCGTCGGGCTCGGCACCGGGCCGCTGCATGTGCCGAAACTGCCGGGCATTCCCGGCATCGAGACCTTTAAAGGCAAGGCGTTTCACACCAGCCGCTGGGACTATGCCTATACCGGCGGCGATCCTCAGGGCGCGCCACTCGACCAATTGGCTGACAAGCGCGTCGCCATCATTGGTACGGGCGCCACCGCCGTGCAGGTCGTTCCGCATCTCGCAGGCGCGTGCAAACAGCTCTACGTCGTGCAGCGCACGCCGTCGTCGGTCGATGTGCGCGCCAATGCGCCGCTCGATCCCGCGTGGTTCGCGGAGGTGGCGACGCCCGGCTGGCAGCAGCGCTGGCTCGAAAATTTCACCGACAATCAGGCCGGTGGAAACGCGCGCGAAGATCTCGTGCAGGACGGCTGGACCGATCTCGCGCGAAGAATCCGCGAGAAGATCATCGTGCTGCCGCCGGCCGAGCGCACGCCGCAGAACATGCTGGCGGCCTACGAGGACGCCGATTTCGAGAAGATGGAAGAAATCCGCGCGCGCGCCGAGACAATCGTGCGCGATCCCGCGACGGCGCAGAAGCTGAAGGCGTGGTACCGCCAGCTCTGCAAGCGGCCGTGCTTCCACGACGAATATCTGCAGGCCTTCAACACGCCCGGCGTGACGCTGGTCGACACCGACGGCAAGGGCGTCGAGCGCATCACCGAAAAGGGCTTTGTGGTCGCAGGCCACGAATACGAGGTCGACTGCATCATCTACGCCTCGGGCTTCGAGGTCGGCACGGAGTACAAGCGGCGCGCGGGGTTCGATCTTGTCGGGCGCGGCGGCAAGAAGCTGTCGGAAGCCTGGGCGGACGGCATGCAGAGCCTGCACGGAATCCACGTGCACGATTTTCCCAACGCGTTCTTTGTTCAACCGACGCAGGGCGCGAATCTGATCTCCAACATTCCGCACAATCTGACCGAAGCCGGCCGGACGATTGCGCAAATCGTTGCCCATGCGCAGGCGACTGGCGCGAGGGAGGTAGAGGTAACCAGGGAGGCGCAGGACGCCTGGGTGGCGCTGCTGCTCAAAGGCATGGGCCGGATGATCGGCGCGCCCGATTGCACACCGGGCTATTACAACAACGAGGGGCAGGATCCGGGGCCGGCGGCGCGGCTGAATGTGGGGTACCCGGCGGGGGCGTCGGCTTATTTCAAATATCTCGCGGGTTGGCGCGACAGCGGGCGGTATGAGGGGCTGGCGTTTAGGTAAGGATGACGCCCACGACGCCCCTTCTCCCGCTTGCGGGAGAAGGTGGCCCTCGCGTCAGCGAGGGTCGGATGAGGGTCCTCGCGATGGCGAGGATGCTACGGCGATGACCGCGCGACGGATTTCAGCGAGCACATTTTCGCTGCCGGACAGAACCAGCTCATTGGCGAAGCGCACGATGCGATAGCCGCGCCGCCGCAATTCGGCGTCGCGCGCCGCGTCATGCAGTTTCTGCTCGATGGCGTCGTGGTGAGGGCCGTCGAGTTCGACGATCAGGCGATGCTCGACGCACAGAAAATCGACGACGAAGCGTCCGATCGGAACCTGCCTTCGAAACTTGAGACCGCCGAGGCGACCGCCGCGCAGGTCGCGCCAGAGAATGATTTCGGCGGCCGACAGATCGCGGCGGAGTCGGCGGGCGAATGCTGTTTGGGTGGCGCCGACTCGAGCGGGCATCGCTTATGCTCCGATGTCGGCGGGTTGCTTTCAAGAGTGTTGAGGCGGCGTCGGCCCTCATCCGACCCTTGCTTCGCAAGGGCCACCTTCTCCCGCTCCGCGGGAGAAGGGATACCCCCGCATTTGCCCCCACTGCCCCGCCCCTGTATCTCCCGCGGATGACCGAACCCCTCCGCCATGTATTCGAAGTCGCGCCCGAGAGCGCCGGGCAGCGGCTCGACCGGTTTCTGGCCGAGCGGCCGGAACTCGTCGAAGCCCATGTCTCGCGCACGCGGGTGAAGGCGCTGGTGGAGGAGGGGCGCGTAGCCGTCGATGGCGCGCCGGCCAGGTCCGTGTCGGCCAAGGTGGCGTCCGGCGCGTCGATCGCCGTAGACATTCCCCCCGCCGCGCCCGCCGAGCCGAAGGGCGAAAACATTCCGCTCAACGTCGTCTACGAGGACGACCAGTTGATCGTGATCGACAAGCCGGCCGGGCTGGTGGTGCATCCGGCCGCCGGCCACGAGGACGGCACGCTGGTCAATGCGCTGATCGCCCATTGCGGGGAAAGCCTGTCGGGCGTGGGCGGGGTCCGGCGGCCCGGCATCGTCCATCGGCTGGACAAGGATACGTCCGGCCTGCTGGTCGTCGCCAAGACCGACCGCGCCCACCGCAAGCTCGCCGATCTCTTCGCCGACCACGGGCGCACCATGCCCTTCCTGCGCGAATATCTCGCGCTCGTCTGGGGCGCGCCGGACCGCCGCATCGGGACGGTGGACGCGCCGCTCGGCCGCCACCACAGCCAGCGCGAGAAAATGACCGTCGTGCATGGCGACAAGGGCAAGGAAGCGGTGACGCACTGGCGCGTGCTGGAGACCTACGGCTCCGACAAGGCCCGCAAGCCTGTGGCGGCGCTGGTCGCCTGCCAGCTGGAAACCGGGCGCACCCACCAGATCCGTGTCCACATGGCCCATATCGGCCATCCCCTGATCGGCGACCCCGTCTACAGCACGGGGTTTCGCACCAAGGAGAAGCTCCTGCCCGAGGCCGCGCGCGCGGCGATCGCCGAACTTGGCCGGCAGGGCCTGCATGCGGCGCGGCTGGAGTTTCCGCATCCGGTCACGCGCGAGCAGATGGCGTTCGAAAGCGCCGCGCCAGCCGATTTCAACAAAGTAGCCAGCGCTCTTTCGCAAGCAGAGCCCGCCGCGGAACCTTGAGCGGCCCGTCAACGTTACAAATCTTTAACGCAATCGCGACGGTTTCTGCCCTCTTTCGGCCATGGTCCGGCGGCCCTATATTCGCCTGTTGCGGTCGGCGTTTTCGCGGCCGCCATAGGTCCGCCGAAACGGGGACCCCGGAGGTAAAAATGGCTTCTGCCCTTCCCATGATCGCCAGCGAAAGCGGGCTTTCACGTTATCTGACCGAAATCCGCAAGTTCCCGCTGCTCGAGCCGCAGCAGGAATACATGCTCGCCAAGCGTTGGCGCGAGCACCAGGATTCCGACGCCGCCCACAAGCTCGTCACCTCGCATCTGCGCCTCGTCGCCAAGATCGCCATGGGCTATCGCGGCTACGGCCTGCCGATCGGCGAAGTCGTGTCCGAAGGCAACGTCGGCCTCATGCAGGCCGTGAAGCGCTTCGAGCCCGAGAAGGGCTTCCGCCTGGCTACCTATGCCATGTGGTGGATCCGCGCGGCGATACAAGAATACATCCTGCGTTCGTGGTCGCTCGTGAAAATGGGCACGACCGCGAACCAGAAGAAGCTGTTCTTCAACCTGCGGAAGGCCAAGAGCCAGATTTCCGCGCTGGAGGAAGGCGATCTTCGCCCCGAGCATGTCGCGACCATCGCGACCAAGCTGGGCGTGAGCCAGCAGGAAGTGATCGACATGAACCGCCGTCTCGGCGGCGATGCGTCGCTCAACTCGCCGCTGCGCTCCGACGGCGAGGCCGAATGGCAGGACTGGCTTGTCGACGACAGCGCCCCCAGCCAGGAGACCGTGCTCGCCGAACATGAAGAGAGCGACAATCGCCTCTCGGCCCTGCGTGGCGCGCTGGACGTGCTGAACGAGCGCGAGCGCCGCATCTTCGAGGCGCGGCGCCTGCGCGACGAACCGCTGACGCTGGAGCAGCTGTCGGAAGAGTTCGGCGTGTCGCGCGAGCGTGTGCGCCAGATCGAGGTGCGCGCCTTCGAGAAGGTGCAGCAGGCGGTGCGCGAAGGCGTGGCGAAGCGCGAGGCGATCCCCGCCGCAGCGGCGCTGCCGGCGCCCAAGGGACGCGTCGAGCCGCGGCTGGAAGCGCACGCGCGCTGAGACCTCAGGTCTCAAGGATAAATTGAGCCGGAGCGTGAGCTCCGGCTTGCGTGTTGCCGCGTCTGAACATCAGGCGGCGGGCTTCCGATCATTCCGACTACGCCGCAAGAACCGGCCGAACATGCCGCGCACGCCGCCCGGACTCCCTTTGTCGGCGATCGTGGCTGGCCCTGCCTCTGCGCGCTCCAGCTCGATCTGCCGGTTGTGATATTTCTCCAGCCCCGGCCGGTGTGCGACATGCAGGAGCGTCGAATCCACCAGCCGCTCCTCGACCAGTTCCATCATCCGCGCCTGGGTGAGTTCATCGAGCGCCGAGGTCGCCTCGTCCATGATGATGATGTCGGGCTTCTTCAGCAGGATGCGGGCGAAGGCGACGCGTTGCAACTCGCCGCCCGACAGAACGGTGGACCAGGAATCCTCTTCGTCCAGCCGCGGCATGAGGTGCTCGAGACCGCATTCGCGCAGGATTTTCTCGATGTCGGCGGTCTCCGCCTTATGGTCGGTGGCGGGATAATCGATCGCATTGCGCAGTGTGCCGAGCGGCATGTAGGGCCTTTGCGGCATGAAGGCGATCGAGGCATGGTTCGGCCTCTGTATTCGGCCGCTTCCCCAGGGCCAGAGTCCCGCGATGGCGCGAATCAGCGTGCTCTTGCCGCTGCCTGACGGGCCTTTCACCAGCACTTTGTCGCCCGGCGCGAAGGAGGCCTCGGACTCTGCGAGCATACTGTTGCCGCTGACTTGCGAGACGGCGAGATCGCGCAGATGGAAATTGCCGTCGGGACTGTCTTCGAGAACGATGGTCTGGCGACCGCGCGCCTCGGCGGCGGCGTCGAGTTCGGTGAAGGCCTGATCGAGTTCGCCGACGCGGCGTGCGGAGGCTGACCAGTTGGCAAGATTGTAGGCGTTGTCGGCGAGCCAGTTCAGCGCTGTCTGCACCTGGCCGAAGGCGGCGGCGGCCTGCATGAGGTCGCCGAGCGACATTTCCCCCGACATGAATTTCGGTGTGCACAGGATGAGCGGCACGACGGGCGCGATGACATTGTTGCCGCTCGACAGGAACATCATGCGCGTCTGCCGGCCGATGACGCAAATCCAGCGCTTTGCCAGATCCGTGAAGGACATCATGATCGCGGCGCGCTCGTCGTCGTCGCCGCCGATCAGCGCGATGTTCTCTGCGTTCTCGCGCGTTCGGGTCAGGGCGTAGCGGAAGTCGCCCTCGCCGGCCGCCTTATGCGCGACGGCGTTCACGAGCGGACGACCGAGCAGAAGCATGCCCAGAGAGGTCAGCGCCGTGTAGAGCACCACCGCGATGACGAGATAGCCGGGGATCGAGACACCGCCGATCGTCAGCGAGCCGCCCACGCTCCACAGCACGACCATGAAGGATGCCGAAAGGATGACTGTATTCAGGACACCGCCGGCGATATCGACGAAAAGCTCTATGGAGATGCGGCCATCCTCGGCAATCCGTGCCTCGGGATTGTCGACATTGCGCAGGATTGTGAGCTGATAGAAGCGCCGCTCGGTCAGCCACCGCGCGACCAGCGTATCCGTCAGCCAGGTTCGCCAGCGCAATTGCAGCCGCATGCGCGATTGAATGAGAAGCACTGCGACAATCGCGGTCGCGAGCGCCAGTCCGACCGCCAAGACGATGCTCAGCTGGACGGTGTGCATGTCCTTGGCTTGCAGCGCGTCGAAGAAATACTTGCTCCACCGGGTGACCGCGACCTGCAGGCCCATGCTGGCGAAGAGGCAGCCCAGAAACGCCAGTGAAAGAAACCAGGCCGCGCGCGCGCTATCGCCCCGCCAGAAGCCCAACGCCAGCCTGTAGAATTTCATCCCGTCTCTTTCGCAAACAGCAAGGCTCCCGGTCGGAAACGCTCCCTACGGGCCTTGGTTCCACTTGGAAAAGAGAGGTTACTTCTGCTGCGCCCAGACGCTCAGAGCATCATTGATGACGCGGTCGCCGGAGGCGCCCTTTTCCAGGCTGAACTTGGCGATGCGGCCATTGGTGAGCGCGAGCGGCACGTCGAGCCACCCGCGCGTCTTCAGCAGCTCCATGTTGCGCGGCTCCATATCGCCGCGCTGCAGGCCGACGAGATAATAGGTCTCGGTGATCTGCACGGGCACGCCGGCGAGCGCGTCGCCATTGGCCATGTCCTCGCGGCGCATCTGGATGGAGCCTATCTGCTTCACGCCCGGAATCACGCTGCCCGGCGGCAGGGAGAACCGCACCTCGATCGTATGCGAGGCATTCAGCGACGGGTCGGTGTTGCGCTGGATATCGACGGTCATCCGGACCTTGGCTTCGGGAATGTCGACTTCCGCATGGACGGCCGTGCCGAGCGGCTGGCCGGCGCCGCCGGGGACATTGTCCAGGCGCCAGACGACCGAACCGATGAAGGTCTTCACCTTTTCCGGCGTCTCGGGCGCCTCGATCAGCAGCGCAGCGCGGTGTGCGACAGGCAGCGGCGGCTGGTTCTGGGCAGGCGTCGACGGCGTCGAAGGCTTGGCCTCGGACTTTTCGGCCGAGGTCGCGGGGCTTTCGCCGCCCACCCGGCCGGCGATCTTGCCAGACGGGGCCTGTTCTGCCGGCGCGGTCGGGGCAGGGCGGAGCTTGGCCAGATCTTCCGGACGGCCCTTCAGCTTGATGGCGAGGCCGGCAATCAGCAGCGCGACGCCGACGACCACGCCGCCGACAATCCACAGCCGGTTGCCGCGGCCGTTCTGGGCCGCAGGCGTTGGCGCTACCGGGCGTGGCGCCTCGCGCGGGCGCGGCGGCTTCAGCGTCGGCGGGGTCTCGAGTTCATTGTCGCCCGATGCGGCGGAGGCGGCTGCGTCCTCGGCCTTCTCGACGTCTGCGCGCTCCTGTTCCGCCTTCTGCGCGGCCTTTTCGGCCTCCACAGCCTCCGGCGGGCGGAAAGAGAAGGGCTTTGGCGGCGTCGGCGGGATCGGCGCTGGCGGCGGCGCGGCGGGCTTCTGGCCGGCGGGCGCAGGCGGCTTGGGGGCAGCCGGGCGCGGGGGCAGCGGCGGCATCAGCGGCTTGGGCGGCGCGGGTTTTGCGGCCTCAGCCTTGGGCGCGTCGGGCTTTTCGAGCGCGGGTTTCGGCGCCGGCGGGAGCGGCGCTTCTGTCTTCGGCGGCGGCGTGACAGGCGCTGCGGGCGCCTCCGGGGGCGCTGCGACTTCGGCGGCCGTCTTGCCGGCTATCTCGGCTTCGATGCGCGCGACCGCGACGTCGAGCGCATCGGTCTCGCGGGCAATATCGGCTTCCGCGATCGGCGGCTGGATCGCCTGCAACTGTCCCACGAGCGCCTTGCGCGCGCGCTCGTAGATGGAACGCCGGGCGTCGGCGTTCGAGTCGGACAGGGCTCCGACCGCTCTCGACAGAAGAGGATAGTAATCAGCCATTGGCGCTTAAGACCATTCCCGCCGGTGTGCGTCAATCCTGGAAGGGGTTGTGAACCAGGATGGTATCGTCGCGCTCTGGACTTGTCGAAAGCAGGGCGACAGGCGCCTCGATCAGTTCCTCGATGCGGCGAACATACTTGATCGCCTGCGCCGGCAGTTCGGCCCAGGAGCGCGCTCCGCCGGTCGTTCCACGCCAGCCCTCGATCTCCTCGTAGACCGGCTGGACGCGCGCCTGCGCGGATTGGGATGCGGGAAGCCGGTCGATCTGCTTGCCGTCCAGCATGTAGTGCGTGCAGACCTTGATCGTCTCGAACCCGTCGAGAATATCGAGCTTGGTCAGCGCGATGCCGTCGATGCCGGAGGTCTTGACAACCTGGCGGGTCAACACGGCGTCGAACCAGCCGCAGCGGCGCGGGCGGCCGGTGTTGGTGCCGAATTCGCGGCCGCGCTCGCCGATCAGGCGACCGGTGTCGTCGTGCAGTTCGCTCGGGAAGGGACCGCCGCCGACGCGGGTCGTATAGGCCTTGGCGATGCCCAGCACATAGCCGATGGCGCGCGGGCCCATGCCGGAGCCGGAGGCGGCATTGGCGGCGACCGTGTTCGACGAGGTGACGAAGGGATAGGTGCCGTGGTCGACGTCGAGCAGGGCGCCCTGCGCGCCTTCGAACAGGATGCGTTTGCCCGCGCGGCGCGCCGTGGCCAGCGTATCCCAGACGGGATCGATGTAGGGCAGCACGTCGCCGGCGACGCTGAGAAGTTCCTGGCGGATCGCGGCGGCGTCGATTTCGGGCAGTCCGAGGCCGCGGCGCAGCGGATTGTGGTGGGCGAGCACCCGGGCAATCTTGTCGTCCAGCGTATCGGGCTCGGCCAGATCGGTCAGGCGGATGGCGCGGCGGCCGACCTTGTCCTCGTAGGCGGGGCCGATGCCGCGCTTGGTCGTGCCGATCTTGACGCCTTCGGTGGAGGCCTCCTCGCGGTGGCCGTCGAGTTCGCGGTGGATCGAGAGGATCAGCGGCACATTGTCGGCGATCTTGAGATTGTCCGGGCCGACATGCACGCCCTGGCCGCGCAGCTTGCGGATCTCTTCGACGAGGTGATGGGGGTCCACGACCACGCCGTTGCCGATGATCGACAGTTTGTTCTCGCGCACGATGCCGGAGGGCAGAAGCGCCAGCTTGTAAGTCTTGCCGTCGATGACCAGCGTATGGCCGGCGTTGTGGCCGCCCTGGAAGCGGACGACGACGTCCGCTTCGATCGACAGCCAGTCGACGATCTTGCCCTTGCCCTCGTCGCCCCACTGGGCGCCGACTACGACTACATTCGCCATCGGTTCGCGCTTTCTCCGCAATCGCCCGTCAGAGCGAGGCGCCCAAAACAAAACCCCGGCGCAAAGGCCGGGGTCCATTGCGGGCGTCCCATAGCGGAAAAATGGACCGGGCGAAAGGGGAATGCGTCTATAGCGGCAGGCTTTGGCGAATTCTGCACATGTGCGAGGCTGCAAAGCGCGGTTTTTGGGCGATGGCGCCTTCGGATTGCGCGGGGTGCATGAAGCCGACCCGGGAACCGCATGGTATGGTCCTTGCGTTTAAGCTTCCAGGAACGGGTCGATTGCGGGCGGTGCGGGGCAGATGAGTTTGAGCGATAAAGGCTTCTTCGACGAAATGGGCGCCGGGGCGGCGCCCCGCGACGTCTACGCGCGCCTCGCCCGCTGGCTGCAGGAAACCCCGCCCGAAATACTCGCCTCCCGCCGCGCCCAGGCGGAGCTTCTGTTCCGGCGGATCGGCATCACCTTCGCCGTCTATGGCGAAAAGGACGCGGCCGAGCGGCTGATCCCCTTCGACATCGTGCCCCGCCTGTTTGCGCGCAGCGAATGGAGCCGGCTGGAGGAAGGCCTGTTCCAGCGCGTGAAGGCGCTGAACATGTTCCTCACCGACGTCTACGGAAAGCAGGAGATTCTTGCAGCGGGAATCGTTCCGCGCGACCTCGTGCTGCGCAATCCCGGCTACCGGCCGGAAATGGCGGGATATCGCGCGCCGCACGACGTGTGGGTGCATATTGCCGGGATCGACGTGATCCGCGTCGACGATCGCGATTTCTATGTCCTTGAAGACAATGCGCGCACGCCGTCCGGCGTCTCCTACATGCTGGAGAATCGCGAGGCGATGCTGCGGCTGTTTCCCGATCTCTTCGTCGAGCATCGCGTCGCGCCGGTGGACGATTATCCCGACCGCCTGCTGACGACGCTGCGCTCGGTCGCGCCGCATTCGGCGCCGTCCGAGCCGACCGTCGTCGTGCTGACGCCGGGCCAGTTCAATTCGGCCTATTACGAACATTCGTTCCTGGCCGACAAGCTCGGCGTCGAGCTGGTGGAAGGCTCTGACCTCTTCGTGCGCGACAATATCGTCTACATGCGCACGACGACGGGGCCGCAGCGCGTCGACGTTATCTATCGGCGCATCGACGACGAATTTCTCGATCCGCTGGCGTTCCGGCCGGATTCGGTGCTGGGCGTGCCCGGACTGCTCGCGGCCTATCAGGCCGGCAATGTCACGCTCTCCAATGCGGTGGGCACCGGCGTTTCGGACGACAAGGCGATCTACACCTACATGCCCGAGATCATCCGCTTCTACACGGGCGAAGAGCCGATCCTGAAGAATGTGCCGACGTGGCGCTGCCGCGAGGCGGACTCCCTGTCCTATGTGCTCGATCATCTGCCTGAGCTGGTGGTGAAGGAAGTGAACGGGTCCGGCGGCTACGGCATGCTGGTCGGCCCGCATGCCAGCAAGGCGGCCATCGAGGAATTTCGCGCCAAGCTGAAGAACGATCCCTCGAATTTCATCGCGCAGCCGACGCTGTCGCTCTCCACCTGCCCGGTCTCGGTGAATTCAGGCGTCGCGCCCCGCCATGTGGATTTGCGGCCCTTCGTGCTTTCGGGCGCGAACGGCATGGTCAGCCTTACGCCCGGCGGCCTGACGCGCGTGGCGATGCAGGAAGGATCGCTGGTGGTGAATTCCAGCCAGGGCGGCGGAACGAAAGATACGTGGGTGATCGACGATGCGTGAGGCGATGCGGACTGCCCGGAGGATTGCCTGATGCTCGCGCGCACTGCCGACAATCTCTACTGGTTCGCTCGATACGTCGAGCGCGCCGACCACGTCGCGCGCATCATAGAGGCGACCTCACGCCTCGCCGCGCTGCCGCGCGCCTATGGCGGCGCGACGTCCGAGTGGGAGAGCGCGCTGATCTCGTCGGGCGTGATCGACGAGTTCACCAAGACCGGCCTCGAGATCAACGAGGCGAACGCGGTCGGCTATCTCGTGGTCGATGTCGACAATCCCTCGTCGATCCATCGCTGCATGGAAGCCGCACGCCGCAATGCGCGGGCCGTGCGCACGGCGTTGACCATCGAGACCTGGGAGGCCGTCAACGGCGCCTGGCTGGAACTGCTGCGCTTCGAGCGTGAACGCGCGCAAGGCAAGGCGCTCGACCGTGACGAGCTCCAGCGCTTTCTGGCGATCGTGAAAAAGATGGCGCTCGACGTCGACGGCTCGGCCTATCGCATGATGCTGCGCAACGAGGCCTTCTATTTCATGCGGCTCGGCCATTTCGTGGAGCGCGCCGACAATACGGCGCGCCTGCTCGACGTGAAATATCACGTGCTGCTGCCGGAGACGGAAACGGTCGGTGGCTCTCTCGACTATTTCCAATGGTCCGCAATTCTTCGCGCGGTTTCGGCGAATACCGCCTACCACTGGGTCTACCGGCAGGGCGTGAAACCGTGGCTGGTCGCAGATCTCCTGATCCTCAAGCCCGACATGCCGCGCTCGCTGATCTCCTGCTACGAGAACATCGTGCGCTGGCTCGATCTTCTGGCGCGCGACTATGGACGGCAGGGCAAGGCGCAGCGCCATGCGCATTCGATTCTTGCCAGGCTTCAGGCATCCGATCTGAAGGCGATCTTCCAGAACGGCCTTCATGAATTCATCGAAGGCTTCATCGCCGACAATGACCGGCTCGACATTGTCCTGTCGGAGCAATATCTGGTTCATTGATCATGAGAATTTCGATCCGCCATGTCATCGTGCAGGAGTTTGCGCCGCCCGCGCGCTCCGTGATCCAGAAGATGCGCCTGCGGCCGCGCGCGCTGGAGAGTCAGCACGTCATGTCCTGGGGCATCGAATTCGACGTCGACTGCCAGTTGCGCGAGCGGCAGGACACGTTCGGCAATTTCGTGCAGACGCTGGACGCGGACGGCCCGCTGAACAAGCTGACCGTGACGGCGCGCGGCGAGATCGACACGTTCGACACGGCGGGGCTTCTGCGCGGCGAGGTTGAGCGATTCTCGCCCGAGATATTCCTGCGCGACACCGATCTCACCGAATGCGATCCGGACCTGCGCGCATTCGCCCGCGAGGCGATCAAGGGCGCCAAGACGGAACTCGACAAGCCGCACTTTCTGATGCGGGCCGTGAGCGAAGCGATCGCATTCGAGGCGCGCGAGGCGGATCCTGTGTCCGGGGCGGAAGTCTTCAAGGCGAAGAAGGGCGGCAGTGGCGACCTGGCGCATGTCTTCATCGCGGCGGCGCGTGCGATCGATGTGCCCGCGCGGTTCGTCAGCGGCTATCTGGCGAGCGAATCCGACGGCGCCGAGCGTGCGCCTGATACCAGCGACCTGCATAGTTGGGCGGAAGCCTACGTCGATGGGCTCGGCTGGATCGGTTTCGATCCTTCGATCTGCCTGTGTATGCATGACGGCCATGTGCGGCTTGCGGTGGCGCTCGACTGGCTGGGCGCGGCGCCCCTGCGCGTTGCGCCGACGCAGAGCGCGACTCGCAGCGTCGATGCGCGCGCGATCGTTTCGCAAGGCCAGGCGCAGCGGCAATCCTGACCGGCCCTGCCTGAACGATTGACCGCGCCGCGTGCAGCTTCCATCGTGGTGAGATGGAAACGCCCACATTCGCAAGAGCCGCCGTAGCGGCCCCCCATATCGACGCCGCGCGCGCTGGCAAGGCCATTCTCGCCGAAGGCGGCAATGCGATAGAGGCCATGCTCGCCATGGCCGCGACGATCGCCGTCGTCTATCCGCACATGAACGGCATCGGCGGCGACGGGTTCTGGACCATCCGCGAACCCAATGGCCGCGTGCGCGTGATCGAGGCCTGTGGCTTTGCAGGCAAGAAAGCGACGATCGACAGCTATCGCGCGAACGAACACGAGATCATCCCGCGACGTGGGCCGCTGGCCGCGCTGACCGTGCCTGGCGCGGTCGGCGGCTGGGTTCTCGCGCAGGAGTTTGCAAAGGCGCTCGGCGGCAAGCTGCCGGCGCAGGCGTTGCTGCACGATGCGATCGAGAAGGCGCGCGGCGGCTATCGGCAATCGAAATCGGAGGCGCGCTACAAGCATCGCGAATCCGCTTCGCTCTATGCTGCGCCTGGCTTTGCGCAGCGCTTCTTCGTGGACGGCAAGATTCCGGCTGCCGGCGAGGCGCGCAAGACAGTCGCGCTCGCCGATACGCTGGCGCATCTGGCAGATGCGGGCTTTGCCGACTTCTATCGCGGCGACATCGGTCGCGAGATCGCTGCCGATCTCGAACGCATCGGCGCGCCTGTGGTGCGGGACGATCTCGCGCGCTATGCCGCCGTTTTACGCGAGCCGCTTCGGCTTGATCTGCCGGGCCGGACGCTTCTTAACACGCCGCCGCCGACCGTGGGGCTGCTGTCGCTGGTGTCCCTCGGGATTTTCGAGCGGCTCGGCATCACGCGCGCCGAAACCTTCGAGCATATCCACGGGCTTGTCGAAGCCTCCAAGCGCGCGCTGGCGATCCGTGATCGCGCCTGCGTCGATTTCGATTTTCCACACGCTGATCTCCAAGGGTTTCTGACGACCAAATATCTGGAACGCGAAACCGCGAAGATCGACATGAAGCGTGCAGCCAGCTGGCCGTTGCCGCCGGAAGAGGGCGACACGATCTGGATGGGCGCCATCGACGAAAGCGGGCTCGCCGTCTCCTATATCCAGTCGTTGTTCTGGGAATATGGGTCTGGCTGCGTTCTGCCTTCGACCGGCATCCTGCTGCAAAATCGCGGCGTGTCCTTCTCGCTCGATCCCGCACATCCCAACGCGCTGCAGGCGGGCAAGAAGCCGATGCATACGCTGAACGCGCCGCTCGCCACGTTCAGCGATGGGCGCGTGATGAGCTACGGCTCGATGGGCGGCGACGGCCAGCCGCAATTCCAGGCGCAGATTTTCTCGCGCTACATGCTCACGGGCGACGTCGCCGGCGCCATCGACGCGCCGCGATTCCGCTTCGACAAGCGCTGGGGCGCGCCGCGCGCGACGCTGAAGCTGGAGAATAGATTCGATCCCTCGATCGTGTCGCGGCTCGATGCGGTCGGGCACGAGATCGAGGAAAGCGGCGAGGCCTATGCCGACCAGTTCGGCCATGCCGGCATGCTGGTGCGGCGCAAGGATGGGCGTGTGGAGGCTGCGCACGATCCGCGCGGCGATGGCGGCGCGGAGGGGATTTAGCGTCCAAGACTCCTCATCCTGAGGAGCGCCGCAGGCGCGTCTCGAAGGATGGCACGGCCAGCGTTTTCCGTAGCGACCATGCTTCGAGACGCCTGCTTCGCAGGCTCCTCAGCATGAAGGCTTGTGATGAGTACAGCCTCGCGGCCGTCACTGCGAGGAGCGCAGCGACGCGGCAATCCAGAGCCGGGTCGTGGCTCTGGATTGCTTCGCTACGCTCGCAATGACGGCGCTGATCACTCCGCCGCCACCGACATCGGCGCATTCGGCGCGCGGAATTTTGCCAGCAGCTTCGCTTCGTCCGCCTTCGCCTTGGCGATGTGGCTGTCCTTCACGTGGCCGTAGCCGCGGATCTTTTCCGGGATCGAAGCAAGCTGCACGGCGAGCGGCAGCGTCGTTTCGTTCAGGCCGCTTTCCAACTCGTCGAGCAGGTTCTCGTAATCGGCGAGCAACTGACGCTCCTGCCTGCGCTCTGCCGTCTTGCCGAAAATATCGAGCGCGCCGCCGCGCAGGAATTTCAACGAAGCCAGCACCCGATAGGCGCTCATCATCCACGGACCGAATGAGGTTTTCACCGGCGCGCCCTGCGCGTCCTTGCGTCCGAGGATCGGCGGCGCGAGGTGGAATTCGAGCTTGCCGACGTTCTCGAAGGCCGCATCGAGCTGGCGGCGGAACGAGCCGTCGGTGTAGAGGCGCGCGACTTCGTATTCGTCCTTGATCGCCATCAGCTTGAACAGGTATCGCGCGACCGCTGCAGCGTAATCCGTCTTGCCGGGCGCACGCGCCGTCTCGGCCGCACGCGCCTTTTCGACGCGCGCCTTGTAGCGCGCGGCATAGTCGGCGTTCTGGTAGGCGGTCAGGAATTTCACGCGGCGCGCAATCGTCTCGTCGAGCGATGTCGAGAGCTCGCGCGATCCGCTCGGTTTCGTCAGCGGCGCCACATACGTCTCGAACGCTTTCGGATCGGCGGCGGCGCGGCGGCCCCAGTTGAAGGCCTCCGTGTTCATCGTGACAGCCTCGCCGTTGAGGCGGATGGCTTCAACGATCGTGGCTTCGCCCAAAGGCACGAAGCCACGCTGCCAGGCAAAGCCCAGCATGAACATGTTGGCGCCGATGGAATTGCCGAGCAGCGCGGTGGCCGCCGCAGAGGCATCGACGAAACCGTAATTCTCGCCAGCGGCGTCGCGGATCGCGGCCTTCACGCGCTCGCCGGGTAGCGAGAAGTCGGCCATGCGCGTGATCTCGCCGGGATAGACTTCCGCCGAATTCACGAAGACGCCGGTCTGGCCCTTCTCGATTGCCGACAAGACCTTCTTCGTGCCGGCGACGACGAGGTCGCAGCCGAGCGCGAGATCGGCCTCGCCTGCCGCCACGCGGATCGCGTGCACGTCTTCAGGCTTGTTGGCGATCTTCACATGGCAATAGACGGCGCCGCCCTTCTGCGCGAGGCCGGCCATGTCGATCACGCCGACGCCCTTGCCTTCCAGATGCGCGGCCATGCCGAGGATCGCGGAGATCGTCACGACGCCGGTGCCGCCGACGCCGGAGACGAGGATCGAGAAAGGACTTGCGCCGATGACGGGCAGTTTCGGCGCGGGCGGTTCGGCCAGCGCGGTCGAGGATTGCAGGTCGCGGGGCTTCGCCTTGCGCGGCGTTGCGCCATGCACTGTCACGAATGACGGGCAGAAGCCGTTGACGCAGGAAAAGTCCTTGTTGCACGAGGACTGGTCGATCTTTCGCTTGCGACCGAACTCGGTTTCCAGAGGTTGCACGGACACGCAATTCGACTTCACGCCGCAATCGCCGCAGCCTTCGCAGACCAGTTCGTTGATGATCACGCGCTTGTCGGGATCGGGGAACGTGCCGCGCTTGCGGCGGCGGCGCTTTTCGGCCGCGCAAGTCTGGTCGTAGAGCAGGACCGTCGTGCCCTCGATCTCGGAGAGATCGCGCTGGATCTTGTCGAGGTCTTCGCGCGGATGGATCGTCAGGCCTGCCGGCCAGTGCGAGCCGGAGGGATATTTGTACGGCTCGTCGGTCACGAGCGCGATCTTCTTCACGCCTTCGGCTGCGACCTGCCGCGCGATCATGTCGACGGTCAGCCCGCCTTCGTGGCGCTGACCGCCGGTCATGGCGACGGCGTCGTTGAACAGGATCTTGTAGGTAATGTTGGTCTTGCTATCGACCGCCCAACGGATCGCCAGAACGCCGGAGTGATTGTAGGTGCCGTCGCCCAGGTTCTGGAAGATGTGCTTGCGCTTCGAGAAGGGCGCCTCGCCGATCCAGTTCGCGCCCTCGCCGCCCATGTGGGTGAAGCCCTCGGTCGAACGGTCCATCCATTGCGCCATGAAATGGCAGCCGATGCCGGCATAGGCGCGCATGCCGTCGGGCACGCGGGTGGATGTGTTGTGCGGGCAGCCCGAGCAGAAATAAGGGATGCGGAAGGAGGCGTCCTTGGTGTCGGCGAGCATGGCCTGCGCCTGCTGCAGCGAGCGCAGCTTCTGCTCGACCTTCGGATCGGACTTGAAGCGCAGGATGCGCTCGGCGATGGCGATGGCGATCTCGTTTGTGTCGAGCGCGCCCTTCACGGGGAAGAGCCAGTTGGCGCGTTCATCTTTCTTGCCGACGACAACAGGCGGGTTGGGCGTGCCGAACAATTCCTCGCGCACCTGCACTTCGATCAGCGAGCGCTTTTCCTCGACGACGATGATCATGTCGAGGCCTTCGGCGAAGTCCTTCAGGCCCTGCGGCTCGATCGGCCAGACGCAGCCGAGCTTGTAGAGGCGGACGCCGAGATCGTTGGCCTTGACCTCGTCGATGCCGAGATCGTCGAAGGCCTGGCGCACGTCGAGATAGGATTTGCCCGAGGTGATGATGCCGATCTTCGGCGCCTTTCCGCCTGAGGTGACGATGCGGTTGATCTTGTTGGCGCGCAGGAAGGCGAGCACCGCGTCGCGCTTGTATTCCTGCAGGCGCGCTTCCTGATCGAGAATGCCGTCGCGCGGGCGGATGCCGAGGCCGCCGACCGGCATTTTGAAATCGGTTGGGATGATCGTCTCGACCCGGTCGATCGCGCCATCGACGGAAGAGGTCGATTCGATCGTGTCCTTCAGGCATTTGATGCCGACCCACACGCTCGCATAGCGCGACATGGCGAAGCCGTAGATGCCGTAGTCGAGAATTTCCTGCACGCCGGCGGGCGCCATGATCGGCATCATCACATCGACGAGATGGAAGTCGGATTGATGCGCTGTCGTTGAGGATTCGGCGGTGTGGTCGTCGCCCATCAGAACCAGTGCGCCGCCGTTCTTCGATGTGCCGGCGAGATTGGCGTGGCGGAAGACGTCGCCGGAGCGGTCGACGCCGGGGCCCTTGCCGTACCAGATGCAGAAGACGCCGTCGTATTTGCCTTCGCCGCGCATCTCGGCCTGCTGCGCGCCCCAGACGGCGGTGGCGGCGAGGTCCTCGTTGAGGCCCGGCTGGAAGAGAATGTCGTTCTTGTCGAACAGCTTTTTTGCCGAATGCATCTGCATGTCGACGGCGCCGAGCGGCGAGCCGCGATAGCCGGTGATGAAGCCGGCGGTGTTGAGCCCGGCGCGGCGGTCGCGTTCCTTCTGCATCAGCAGCAGTCGGACGATGGCCTGCGTGCCCGTGGAGAAGATGCGTTGCTTGGTGAGATCGAACTTGTCGTCGAGAGAGACGCCGGCCTTGTCGGCGCGACCTTCGGTGGGCTCGGCCATGTATTCCTCCCGGCCGGGTTCAATCGGCCAATTCGTCGTCAGGCATGTTAGCCCGTTTCAGACTTTAGAATATGTCAGTAATGCTGACCAAACGCAACCAAGGCTTCCAAATTCCGCCGCCTTCGCGGTGCATCGGATTTTATCGCAGTCACATATAGGATTGCGCCGGCAGAAGACGGGAGCGAATGCAGAGGATGACGTTTCCACACGCGATGGCGATCCTGATCGCGGGCCTGGCGGCTGTGGCCACGGCTACGCCCGCGATGGCCCATCCCCATGTCTGGGTAGCCGCACGCGCGACCGTTCTGTTCGACAAGGACGGCAAGATCGCCGGCGTGCGCAACAGCTGGGTGTTCGACGAAATGTATTCGGCCTTTGCCACGCAGGGGCTGGGCAAGGACGGCGCGCCGCCGACGCGCGAGGAGTTGCAGCCGCTCGCCAAGACGAACATCGATTCGCTGGCCGAGTTCGACTATTTCACCTTTGCGAAGGAAGCGGGAAAGAAGGTCGGGTTCCAGCAGCCGTCGGACTATTGGCTGGAGGCGGACGAAAAGAAAATCGTTTCGCTGCATTTCACCGTGCTGCTTAAGGAGCCTGTGCCCGCCAGCAAGGTCTTTTCGTTCCAGGTCTACGATCCCTCTTACTTCGTTGCCTTCGGCTTCGAAAAGACGGACCCCGTTGCGTTGAAGGATGCGCCGGCGGGGTGCTCCGTGAGCGTCATGGAGCCCGCGCCTCTGCTGGCGGGCGAGTCGCAGAGATTGAGCCAGGCGGCGACCGAGAATTTCTCGCCCGGCGGCGATCTCTCGGCCCGTCTCGCGCCGCGCGCCGTGGTGGCCTGTCCGTGAGACGCGGCGCCTTGTCGGCAGTGGGCCGCTTTCTCTCGCGAGAGCGGTTTCGAGAGGGAGCGGTCGTCGCTCTCGCCCTTGGCGCCGCCATGCTCCTGCTCGCGACACCCGCGCTCGCGCAACGCAATCCATTCGCGGTCGGCGCAAATGAAGGCGCGGCCGTCGCCAGCAACTCGCTGGTCGCCTGGATTCTCGCGCAACAATCCCATTTCTACCGCGCGCTGACATCAGCCGCGCGCGAGGCAAAGAGCGACATGGCGGGCTTCTGGCTGCTCGCCGGCCTGTCCTTCGCCTATGGCGTGTTCCACGCTGCGGGGCCCGGCCACGGCAAGGCGGTGATGGCTTCCTACATGATCGCCAACGAGCGCGCGCTGAAGCGCGGGCTCGTACTGACCTTTCTCGCCGCCGTGCTGCAGGGCGTCGTCGCCGTCGCTATCGTTGGCGTCGCCGCTTTGGCGTTCAACGCGACCGCGCAGCGCATGACCCAGGCCGCCGAACTCATCGAAATGGCGAGTTATGCTGCGGTCGCCGGGCTCGGCCTCTATCTCGTCTGGACGAAAGGCGGCGCATTGCTCAGCGCGCTGCGCGCGCGGGCGCCGGAACCGGCGTTTGCGACTGCCGGCGGGGCGCCGACGTCCAGCCGTTTCGCCTGCGACGCTGTCGAACCCGGCCATGTGCATGACGCAAGCTGCGGCCATTTCCACGCGCCAGATCCCGCAACGCTCGGCGATGGATTCTCGTGGAGCGCGGCGTTGGCGACAGTGGTCGCCGCAGGCGCACGGCCATGCTCGGGCGCGATCCTCGTGCTGGTGTTCACGCTGGCGCAGGGTGTGTTTCTGGCCGGCGTCGGCGCGGTTGCGGCCATGTCGCTCGGCACGGCGGTGACGACCGGCGCGTTGGCCGCTATTGCGGTGCTTGCCAAGGGGCTCGCGCTGCGGCTTGCCGGCGGCGCCGATGCGCGCGGCGCGCTGATCGCACGCGGCGCGGAATTTCTCGCGGCTCTGGTCGTGCTGGCCGTTGGCCTCGCGCTGATCGGCGGCGCGTGGGTTTCGCGCGGAATGTCTTAAGCCGACTTCTCAGCTCCCAGCACGATAGGCTGGCCGTGCGGCGTCGCGCGCGCGGCGCGGTCCCAGGCGTCTTTCGTTTCATGCAGGCTTGTGGCGTTGGCGGCGCCCTTGGCGATCACCAGTTTCTCGAGCGCTGCGAGCCAGTGCAGGTAATAGGTGTCGCCGAGATCCGGATCGCCTTTGGCCTGCGCGTCCTTGATTTCCGCGCCGATCGCCTCGGCCCATTCGCGCCAGGTGAACAGGCCTTTGTCGCGCAGATGCACGGCCATGGCGAAGGCCTGCGCTTCCCAGGGTTCGCGGAACAGCGGGCCGGTATCCTCGCGCGGAATGCCCGGCAGGATGGAAAGGTCAGGCGGGTTCAAGATAGGGCTCGAATGCGTCGATGGTAACGGTGTTGCGGGAATCCGCGTCCGGCCCCCACAATTCTTGCGCGGTGAAGCGGACATTGTAGACCCATTGCGGATCGGGCCCGCGGCCATGCGCATTGGCGTCGGGAAAGACGTGACAGCCGCGGATCGCCTCGACGATGCCGACACGCCCGCGCGCGTAGCGCGGCAAACGTGTGTGCGTTGTCGGGTGCATGTTTTTCGCCCGCACCTGTTGTCCGACAACAAATTGCGGCTGCGTGTTCGTTTCGCGCTCCGACGGCCAGCCGCGCCGCAGCGCCGTCGTCACGCCCGCGGCCTCGAAGACGCGGTCGGGCTTGCGTGCGTCGCGGAGCGCATGGCCGGCTTCGATCTCGTCGTCGGCGACGAGGCCGTGCTGCTTCACGATCTTTTCCAGCGCAGCGAACCAGATCTCGTAATAGCTGCGCGTGAGATAGAAGCGCGGATCGAGGCTTTCGCGCGCATGGCGGCTTGCATCGCCGTTCCACCAGCCGATCGCCTGCGTGGCGATGACATTGGCGAGCACGCGTCCTTCCCAGCGCCCGTGAAAATAAGGCTCGTTCTTTTCCGCGACGACGGGCCCGAAGCCCATCATGCCGCCGAGGTCCTGCGCGCCGTTCATGCGCGGGCGCCTGGCGCCAGCGGCAGGCCGACGCCGATCATGCTGTCGCGCGTGACGAGGTCGGCGAGTTGCTCCTCGCTCCAGCCGTCCGTGCCTGCGGGCCGCATCGGCAGCACGAGGTAGCGCATTTCCGATGTGGAATCCCAGACGGAGATGTTCACGTCGTCGGGCAGGCTCACGCCGAAATCGGCGAGCACGCCGCGCGGATCGATGACGGCGCGCGAGCGATAGGGCGCGGATTTGTACCAGATGGGCGGCAGGCCGAGAACCGGCCACGGGTAGCAGGAGCAGAGCGTGCACACGACCATGTTGTGCGTGGCGGCCGTGTTCTCGACCACCGCGATGTGCTCGCCGCCGCGCCCGCCATAGTCGAGTTCGGATATGGCTTTCGCGCCGTCTTCCAGCAGCCGCGCCTTGAATGCCGGGTCGCTCCAGGCGCGCGCCACGACGCGGGCGCCGTTGCGGGGGCCGACGCGGGTCTCGTACAGGTCGACGATGACGTCGAGGGCGGCGGGGTCGATCAGGCCCTTTTCGGCGAGCACCGTTTCCAGCGCGCGGACGCGCAGGGCGACGTCGGAGAGTTCGGAATGGTCGTGATCGTGGTCATGGTCGTGGTCATGATGGTGATCGTGTGGGTCGTGATCGTGGTCGTGCGACATGCCGCCACATTAGGCGGGGCGTTCGGACCTGTCACGGGCAGCCGGGAGCGGCGACCTCTGGCCACACCTTAGCCTATGGCGGCGCTTGTGCCGGCTGGAAGCCGGCGGTCCCGGCTTTTTGGCCGGCGAGACAGCGCCGGAGAATGGCCTTTTGCCGACGGGGCGTTCCGCAGAAGCAATTTCCAGCAAAGACCTCATATTCGGAAAATTGAATTATTGACCTCTCGCACCTGCGAAAGGCATATGTAGACAAACGATCGCTTGCCCGCGTCCTCCGATGGGGAGATCTCCCGCATGACCCGTTCCGCCGCCGCCGCGCAGACCGAAGCCTCCGCCGCGCCCGCAAAGAAGCCCGGCGCGTTCAATCGGGAGACGGTGACCTTCGTCCACCAGTTCACCGATCGGCTCTTCACATTCCGCACGACGCGCGATCCGGCCTTCCGGTTCGAGAACGGCCAGTTCGTGATGATCGGCCTCGAGGTCGATGGCCGGCCGCTGCTGCGCGCCTATTCCATGGCCAGCGCCAACTATGAGGAAGAACTGGAATTCTATTCGATCAAGGTCGAGAACGGCCCGCTGACTTCGCGCCTCCAGCACATCAAGGTTGGCGACAGTGTTCTGGTCGGCCGCAAGCCGACGGGCACGCTGGTGCAGTCGAGCCTGCTGCCGGGCAAGCGGCTCTATTTGCTTTCGACCGGCACGGGCGTCGCGCCGTTCGCCAGCGTGATCAAGGACCCCGACGTCTACGACCGCTACGAAAAGATCATCCTCGTGCACGGCTGCCGGCAGATTTCCGAACTGGAATATGGCGCCGACATCGTGAAGTCGGCGCACGAGAGCGAATTTCTGGGCGAATATGCGCGCGAGAAACTGGTGCATTACCCGACCGTGACGCGCGAGCCCTATGCCAACACCGGCCGCATCACCAGCGCAATCGAGAGCGGCCAACTGTTCGAAAAGCTCGGGGTGCCCGTGCTCGATCCCGTGAACGACCGCGTGATGATCTGCGGTGGGCCGCAGGTGCTGACAGACCTGCAGAACCTGCTTGACGCGCGCGGGTTCGTGGAAGGCTCCGGCGGGACGCCGGGGTCTTATGTGATCGAGAAGGCTTTCGCGGAACGCTAGCCACTCAGGCCTTCATGCTGAGGAGCCTGCGCAGCAGGCGTCTCGAAGCATGGGGGATACGGCCATCCTTCGAGACGCCGCCTTCGGCGGCTCCTCAGCATGAAGGTTGGCGTAAAGTGGTCAGGCAGGCGGCGCGTCGCGCCTTTGCGCGGCGGCAGCATTGGCAGACCGCAGGCCAACGGCCAGCGCGACAAGTCCCAAGACGGCATGTGGCAGGATCGCGATGTAGCGCGCGGGCGTGGCGAGCGGCTCGACCGTTCCGCGCAGGGATGCGAACGACAGGTAGAACGTCCCCCGGGTCGCGCCCATGAAAGCGTCGACCGACAGCAACAGCCCGACGGCCACGAGATAGAGATCGGACGCCTTGCGGCCCATGCGCGCGGCGATGAAGCCGAACAGTGCGGCGGGCGCCTGGACCGAGGCCGTGTCAGTATTCAGCCGCAGCGCCGCGCCAAAACCGTTCTCTCCGGAGACGAAGCCGAGCGCGGCGAGCACGGCCAGAACCGTGGCGACGACAACAGCCAGATTGCGCGAACCCGTCATTGGCATTCCGTGGGCGCGGCGGCAAATTGCGCGCGCGGGCGCTACTGGATAGACAAGCAGTCACGAGAAAGCAAAGAACGCGGGCGCGTCAGATGAGCGCGGCCTGCGCCCTGTCCGGAGGAGCCGCCGTTGTCCGATCAAGCCCCGCTGCAAGCCTCGCTGCAAGCCGCCGATCTGTTCGACCTGAAAGGCGAAGTCGCGCTGGTGACCGGCGCATCGTCGGGCCTTGGCAAGCGCTTCGCGCGCGTGCTGGCGGCAAACGGCGCCGCCGTGGCGCTGGTCGCACGCCGCAAGGATCGGCTCGAGGCGCTGGCGCAGGAGCTGAACGCCGGCGGCGCGCGCGCGGTGGCTATCGAGGCCGATGTCGGAAACGAGGCGCAGATGAAGGCCGCGTTCGACGCCGCCGAGGCGCAACTGGGAACCGTGACGATCCTTGTCAACAACGCCGGCATCGCGCGCGCCTCGACGCTGATCAAGGGCGACGTGCAGGGCTGGCGCGAGACGATGGAGATCAATGTCGAGGCGGTGCGCGCCAACGCCGTAGAGGCCGCGCAGCGCATGATCAAGGTGGGCAGGGGCGGCGCGATCATCAATCTTGCCTCGATCCTGGCGTTCGGCGTCGGACGTTCGAACGGGGCGTATTCGGTGTCCAAGGCCGCCGTCATGCAGCTGACGAAAGTTCTCGGCTTCGAATTCGCGCGCTATGGCATCCGCGCCAATGCGCTAGCGCCCGGCTATTTCGCGACAGAGATGAATTCTGAGTGGTTGTCGGGCGGCGGCGCCGAGATGATGAAGCACATTCCGATGCGCCGCTTCGGCAATGAGGGCGAACTCGACGGCGCGCTGCTGCTGCTGGCCGCGCCGCGCGCTGGCTCCTACATCACCGGCGTGACCTATGCGGTCGACGGCGGCCACACGCTGCAGATTGCGGGCGTCTGAATGCTCTACATCCGCGCCATCGACAACGGCCGTCTCGTCGCCACGAAATCCGAAGGCGCGCTGGACCCCGCCACCGCGCCCAAGGGCGCCTGGTACGATTTGATCGACCCGACCGCCGAAGAGCGCGCGTTCGTTGATAAGGTCGCCGGCGTCGCCGTGCCGACGCGCGAGGAGATGGAGGAGATCGAGGTTTCCGCGCGGCTCTACAACGAGGATGGCGTGGAATACATGACCGTGACCGCGGTCGCGCGGCTCGACACGGACGAGCCGACGACATCGCCGGTCATGTTCATCCTCAATGGCAGCGCGCTGGTGACGGTGCGCTTCGCCGAGCATCGCCCCTTCACGAATGTCATTGAGCGCAGCGCGCGGCCCGGCGGCTGCCCGTCGTCGAAGCCCGAAGAATTAATGCTCAACCTGATCGAGGCAATGGTCGACCGGCTGGCCGACGCGCTGGAAAAGGTCGGCGCCACCATCGACCAACTTTCGCGCCGGGTGTTTCGGGCGCGCGCGACCGAGACCAATCTCGGCAAGCGCGACAACGATCTGCAGGCGATGATCGAGCGCATCGGGCAGGCGGGCGATCTTCTGGGGATCATCCGGGAAAGCCTCGTCGGCTTCAACCGGCTCGTCTCGTACCATCACGGCATGGGCCATATCGCCAAGGGCGCGATCGAGACCGACAGCCGCATCCGCACGATCCAGCGCGACGTGTCGGCGCTGACCGACCACGCCTCCTATCTGGGAACGAAGATCGCCTTCCTGCTCGACGCGACGCTCGGTTTGATCAATCTGGAGCAGAACCAGATCATCAAGATCTTCTCGATCGCCGCCGTCTGCCTGATGCCGCCGACGCTTGTGGCGTCTGTCTACGGCATGAACTTCAAGAATATTCCCGAGCTCGATTTCCAGTACGGCTATCCGATGGCGCTTGTGATGATGCTTGTCACCGCCTTGCTGCCGATCTGGTATTTCAAGCGCAAGGGATGGTTCTGAGCTGAGCCGAGGTTTCGCGGTTCTCTTGCTCGGCTGACGGACTCGTCATCCCGGACGGCCGAAAGGCCGATCCGGGACCCAGCAACCGGAATATGTTTTCTGGTTCCCGGCTCTCCGCTTCGCTACGGCCGGGATGACAGGACCCCGCCTTCAATTCATCCCGCGGATCGTCTCGAACAGGAACCACTGACGTCGCTCGGCTTCGTCGAGCCAGACTTCGACCATGCTGGTCGTCGCCGCATCTTCCGCGTCGTCGGCGACCTTGTGCGCCTTGCGCAGGTTTTCGATGAAGGTCGCATTGTCCGCGCGCAGCTCGTTCAGCATGTCGGAGGGCGAGACGTCGTCCTTGTCGTTGTCCTTGATCGTCTGAAGCTTGGAGATCTGGCCGATCGACTTCAGCGTGCGGCCGCCGACCTTGCGCACGCGCTCGGCGACGTCGTCGGTGATCGCGTAGATCTGTGCGGCCTGTTCGTCCAGCAGCAGATGATAGTCGCGGAAATGGCGGCCCGTCATGTGCCAGTGGAAATTCTTGGTCTTGAGGTAGAGCGCGAATGCGTCCGCCAGGACGCTGTTCAGCGCGGCAGAAATAGCCTTCACCTTGTCGGGCGACAGGCCGGCGGGCGAGGCGAGCGCCTGCTGAACGGTCGATGATTTACTCGCCGGTGATTTACCTGCCAATGTCGCCTCCATACGAAAACAGCCAGCTCAAGCGCGGCGTAAAGCAAACGCGCTCAGGCTGGCCGGGTTCCGTCAGAGGCTGTGATTTTTAGCGGACGAGAATGTTCCGGAACTGCCAGGGATCGCTCGTGTCGATGTCTTCCGGAAACATGCCGGGGCGATCAGTGAGCGGCGTCCAGTCGGTGTAGCGGCCGACGAGCGGTCCGAGATAGGGGGACTGGATTTCGAGGCAGCGGCGGAAATCCATTTCGTCCGCCTCGACGATGCCGAGGTTGGGATTTTCCAGCGCATAGACCATGCCGGCGAGAATGGCGGAGGTCACCTGCAGGCCGGTCGCGTTTTGATAGGGCGCGATGCGGCGCGTCTCCTCGATCGAGAGCTGCGAGCCATACCAATAGGCGTTGTTGGCATGGCCGTAGAGGAGCACGCCGAGCTCGTCGACGCCGTCCTCGATCTCGTGCTCGGTGAGGATGTGGTGCGCGGGCTGCTGGCGGCCGGCGCGGCCGAACAATTCGTGCAGCGACAGCACGGCGTCGTCGGCCGGATGATAGGCGTAGTGGCAGGTCGGGCGATAGATCGCCTTGCCGCTCGCATCGCGCGCCGTGAAATAATCGGCGATCGAGATCGCCTCGTTATGCGTGACGAGAAAGCCATATTGCGCGCCGGGCGTCGGGCACCACGAACGCACGCGCGTGTTGGCGCCGGGCTGGTTCAGATAGATCGCCGCGCCGCAGCCGGTCTTGTGGTCGCCGGCATTGTCGGGCCGCCACTTCTCGTGCGTGCCCCAGCCGAGTTCGGCGGGCTGCATGCCTTCGGAGAGGAAGCCTTCGACCGACCAGGTGTTGACGAAAACATCGCGGGGCTTGGGATGGATCGCGCGCTGCGTGTCGCGCTCGGCGATGTGGATGCCCTTGACGCCAAGGCGCATGGCGAGCGCGGCCCAATCCTCGCGCGTCTTCGGCTCGGGATGGCGGTCGTTGAGGTCGGCGGCGAGATTGACCAGCGCGCGCTTGACGAACCAGGAGACCATGCCGGGATTGGCGCCACAGCAGGAAACAGCCGTCGTTCCGCCGGGATGCTTGCGGCGCTCTTCGAGCACGACTTCGCGCAGCGCGTAGTTGGTGCGTTGTTCGTTGTCCATCTTGTCGTCGAAGTAGAAGCCGAGCCACGGCTCTGCAACCGTGTCGATGTAGAGCGCGTTGATCTCGCGGCACAGATGCATGATGTCGACCGAGGACGTGTCGACGGATACGTTGACGCAAAAACCCTGTCCGCCGCCCTGCGTGAGCAGGGGCGTCAAAATTTCCTTGTAATTGTCCTTGGTGAGCGCGGCCTTGATGAAGCGCGCGCCGTGCTGTTCGGCCAGATCCTTGTCGATCTCGCTGGGGTCAATGATGACGAAACGCGATTTGTCGAAATCGAAATGGCGTTCGAGCAGCGGCAGGCAGCCCTTGCCGATCGAGCCGAAGCCGATCATGACGATGGGGCCCGTGACCTTGGCGTGAACCGGCCAGTTCGACATTGGGGTTTTCTCCGAAAGCGGGGGACGCGCAGGTTGCGCGAAAAATATGTCGGCGCGTTGAAAGCAAGCGAGGGCGCTCAGGTCAAGCCCGCGCGCGACATGCCAGTGATTTCCGTAAGATGTGCAGCATATGGGCCGCGACGCCTTGGCTGATCGCGCACCCGCGCCTTATCGGCTAGACTGTTTTGCATGTCGGCGACGAACGCCGGCAGCAATTGCAAGGGCAAGCCGATGAACGCTCCCCTGACGGGCCTCGGCCCGATCGCCATACCGCAGGAATTCCAGGATTGCTTCGACCGGCAGCGCGCCGCCTATCTGGCCGCGCCCGAGCCAACATATCACGAGCGGATCAGCGATCTGAAGGCGCTGGGACGCCTGCTGAAGGAGAACCGGGACGCAATCGTCGCCGCGATCAACGCCGACTACGGCAACCGCAGCGAATTCGAGACGCTGTTCACAGAATATTTCGTGGCGCAGGAGACGATTTCCGACGCCATCAAGCATCTGAAGAAATGGATGAAGCCGCAGCGCCGGCACATCGACTTCATGACCTATCCGCTGGCGAAGAACCGGGTCATCCCGCAGCCGCTCGGCGTCGTCGGCGTGATCGTGCCGTGGAATTTCCCGCTCAACCTCAGCTTCTGCCCTCTGGCGGCGATCATCGCGGCGGGCAATCGCGCCATGGTGAAGATGTCGCAGAATTCGCAGGCGCTCGCGGAATTTCTCGTGCGGATTTCGCCCAATTATCTGCCACCGGAAAAGCTGACGTTCTTCACCGACGGCGGCGGGCGCGGCCCGGCCTTCTCGTCACTGCCGTTCGATCATCTGCTGTTCACCGGCTCCGGCGCGACGGGGCGTTCGGTCATGGCCAATGCCGCGGCGAACCTGACGCCGGTCACGCTCGAACTCGGCGGCAAGTCGCCGGCGATCGTCGCGCCGGATTTTTCCATCGAGACGGCGGCCGAACGCATCATCTGGGTGAAGATGCTGAACGCTGGTCAAATCTGCACGAATGTCGACTATGTCTTCGTGCCCGAAGGCAAGGCGGACGAATTCGTGGCGCATTGCCGGCGGCTGATCGCCAAGCGATATCCTGACCTGAACGCTGCCGACTTCACGTCGATCATCGATCAGCGGTCTTTTGACCGGCTGGTTTCGACGCTGGACGACGCCAAGGCGAAGGGCGCGCGGATCGTCAATCTCGCCGATGGGCAGGCGCCCGATGCGTCCAAGCGAAAATTCGCGCCCCATGCCGTGCTCGATCCGACCGAAGACATGATCGTGATGCAACGCGAGATCTTCGGGCCGATCCTGCCCATCAAGACGTACAAGGATCGCACCGAGGTCGCGGCCTATATCAACGCGCACGACAGGCCGCTCGCGATCTATCCGTTCACGCACGATGCAGACACACGCGACTTCTACATTTCGCGGGTGATGTCGGGCGGCGTGTCGGTCAACGAGGCGCTGCTGCATGTCGGCCAGCACGACCTGCCATTCGGCGGCGTCGGGCCGAGCGGCATGGGGCATTATCATGCGCGCGAAGGCTTCAACACATTCTCGAAGCTGCGCCCGGTTTTCTACCAAGGGCCGTTCTCGGCGATCCAGACGCTGTTCCAGCCGCCGTATCGCGGACGGCCGATGAAGATATTGCAGATGATGTTGAAAATGCGGGGGTAAGGCGGGGCTCAGATTTCCGAGTAGATCTCGACCAGATTGCCGTCGGGATCGCGAAAGAACAGCGTGCGGTGCCCGAACGGCTGATCGGTCGGGGGCGACATGATCGCAACGCCGGCGGCTTGCAGTTCAGCGGCGCAACGATCCACATCGCCGACGGGCACGCGAAATGCGAGTTGCAACGACGCGGCGCCTGCCGGCGTCTGCGGATCCGCCGATGTCCTGGTCGGCTTCGCCAACGCCAGCGTGTTTTCGCCGATCCGATATTCGATCCATCCGGGCGACAATTCGCGCGACGGAACGAAGCCGATGACATGCTCGTAGAACGCGCGCATGGCCGCCATGTCACGCACAAAGACAGTCGTGTAGTCGATCGCGCGGATGGAGCGGAACGGCGAGTGGCCCGGGCGGTCGTTCATGGCGTTTCAGGCAGCGCGACGTCGCTGCGCAGGCGCGACAATTTCGCGGGCGCCCGTCGCGCGCAATCTGCCGCGCGCATTGTCGAGCCAGCCTTCGCGCAATTCGAGCGCGAGGAAGCGGTCGAGCTCCACCGGGCCCGGCATGGCGAGGCGCTGCGTCAGCCGCCGCTCAAAGCCGAAACGCGTGTAATAGGGCGCATCGCCGACAAGTACGATGGCGCCGTGGCCCGCATTTTTCGCGCGCGAAATGGCGTCGTGCATGAGCGCGGCGCCGATGCCGTCGCAGCGGCGATCCTGCGCCACGGCGAGCGGGCCGAGCAGAAGCGCAGGCGCGCCGCCGGCGTCGACCTGCCACAGGCGCACGGTGCCGACCACGCGGCCGTCCTCGTCGCGCGCGACGAGGGCGAGTGCGGGCGCGCGGCCGTCGCGCAACTTTTGCGACGACTTGCGGAAACGGCCGGGTCCCATGGCCGCGTCGAGCAGACGCTCGCGCGCGAAAACATCGCCGTCGCGTTCGACGTCGAGGGTGAAAGCGCGCGGCGCAAGCGCCGTCGACAGGACAGAGGTCATCGCTTCCTCCTTGAAGAGGTCGGGACAACCCTCGCACCTACGAAGAGGCCGTTCGGGATGTGTTGGGTTGGAACGTCCTTCTCCCGCTTGCGGGAGAAGGTGGCCTTCGCGTGAGCGAAGGTCGGATGAGGGCGCATGCCGCTTCAACATCCGACAGAGGTTGCCGCAATCGCGGGCGCCCTCACCCGACCCCGCTTCGCGGGGCCACCCTCTCCCGTTTCACGGGAGAGGGAATTACCTCAGATCACATGCGTCTCGAGCGGCGGGAAGCCGTTGAAACCGACGGCCGAGTAGGTCGTCGTATAGGCGCCCGTGCCTTCGATCAGCACCTTCGATCCGATCTCGAGGCTGAAGGGAAGGAAATAGGGGTCCTTCTCGTACAGCACGTCGACCGAATCGCAGGTGGGGCCTGCGAGCACGCAGGGACCCATGTCATCGCCGTCCTGCTCGGTGCGGATCGGATAGCGGATCATCTCGTCCATGGTCTCGGCCAGTCCATTGAACTTGCCGATGTCGAGATAGACCCAGCGCACCTTGTCGTCGTCCGCCTTCTTCGAGACGAGCACGACTTCCGCCTCGATCATGCCGGCGTTGCCGACCATGCCGCGGCCCGGCTCGATGATCGTCTCCGGAATGCGGTTGCCGAAATGCTTCCGCAAGCTGCGGAAGATCGACTGGCCGTAAGCCTTCACCGCCGGAATATCTTTGAGATATTTCGTCGGGAAGCCGCCGCCCAGATTGACCATCTGCAGGTGGATGCCGCGCTCGGCCAGATCGCGGAAAATCTTCGCCGCATCCTTGAGCGCGCCGTCCCACATCTTCGGATTGCGCTGCTGCGATCCGACGTGGAAGGACACGCCATGAGCGGAGAGGCCCAGGCGATAGGCGTGCTCGAGCACACGCGGCGCCATTTCAGGCGCGCAGCCAAACTTGCGCGAGAGCGGCCATTCGGCGCCCGCGCCATTCGACAGGATGCGGCAGAACACTTTCGAGCCGGGAGCAGCGCGCGCGATCTTCTCGACCTCGGCCTCGCAATCGACCGCGAAGAGACGAACGCCGAGCGCATAGGCGCGCGCGATGTCGCGTTCCTTCTTGATCGTATTGCCAAAGGAGATGCGGTCGGGCGCAGCGCCGGCGGCGAGCGACTGCTCGATCTCGACGACGGAGGCCGTGTCGAAGCACGAGCCGAGGTCGGCCAGCAGCTTCAGCACCTGCGGCTCGGGGTTCGCCTTCACGGCGTAGAAGACGCGCGTGTCCGGCAACGCCTTGGCAAAGGCGTTGTAGTTATCCCGAACGATGTCGAGATCGACGACAAGGCAAGGGCCGTTGTCGCGGCCAGCTTCACGACGTGCGCGAAGGAATTCTACGATACGGTCGGTCATCGCCGCCTCCCTACGAAGGGCGCGGTCTCCCGCGCCATACCATTCAGCTTCGTGGCTGCGACTCCGTCCTGCCCGCGCGATGGAAACGCGGATAGGCGGTCGACCCGCAACCTGGACCGGCGTCGGCGGGCAAGGCCCGGCTCAGCCGATCGGGTGGTGCGCCGTTATGGACACGTATTCCCCGAATCGCGCAGGGCGGTTCGAGGTTCCTCGACAACGCCCGAAGACGATCGTCGCGGTTAGCGTGGCCATCGTTTGGAAAGGGAGATCCCGATCCGCACGCCCGGCAAGAAAGACAAGCCTCTTCGGTTGTCGGCCTTTGGAAGGGCCGACAGAGACCAAAAAAGCCCGGTCCGTCGTTGCTTTAAGTCGCGATCCCCCGTGCAGACGGGGTTCGCCGGTTCGCCTCCGGCTGCCGGTTTTTCTTCGACGCTTGACCGGCCTCTTGTCCGGATCCACGCCGACCGACACACGACCACAGGCACGTGCGATTTGGGCAGGCCGATAAATAAGCCCAAAAATCCTGAACACAAGTAAAATCTGCGGCTTTAACCACTTATTCGACGGAAAAATTTGTCCCGCCGCCGGGCCGCTCCGTTCAGGCTGCATTCAGGCCGCTTGCCGCCATTGTCCCGACCGGATACGAGGCTATCGCGAACCCCGCAAGAGCCCGCCACACAAGCGTTTCGAGCCCAATCCGGACATGACCGACACTTCCCGACGCCAGATACTCGGCGCCGCCGCTCTCGGCGCAAGCGCTCTCGCCACCGGCACGCTCGCCTGGTCCGGCGCCGTCGCCCAGCCCAATCCTGCGCAGCCCAAGGCCTCGCCGCGGCCGGCCGCGGCGCCTACGCCGAAATTCGGCTTCGAGGATGTGGTCAAACGGGCGCGCGAACTGGCCGAGGCGCCGTTCGACGGCTCGATCGCCAAATTGCCCGACGGGCTTGACACGCTCGATTTCGACGGCTGGCGCGACATCCGCTTCCGTCCGGACAAGGCCTTCTTCGGCAACAGCCCGTTCCGGCTGCATGTCTTTCATCTCGGCCACATCTTCCGCAGGCCGGTGACGATCAACCTGATCCGCGACGGCATCGCGACGCCGATCCCCTATTCGGCGGGCATTTTCGACTACGGCAAGACCAAGTTCGAACGGCAGCTGCCGGTCAACACGGGCTTTGCCGGCTTCCGCCTGCACTATCCGCTCAATAATCCGCGCGTCTACGACGAGGCCTGCTCCTTCATTGGCGCCAGCTATTTCCGGTTTCTCGGCCGCGGGCAGAGCTATGGCATTTCCGCGCGCTCGCTGGCGGTGGAGACCGGCACGAATCACGAGGAATTCCCCTTCTTCCGTGAATTCTGGATCGAGACGCCCGGGCCGAAGGCCGAGAAAGCCACATTTTTCGGCCTGCTCGACGGGCAATCGGTGACCGGCGCCTACCGGTTCGACCTCGATCCCGGCCAGGATTCGGTGATGGAGATCAGCGCCACGCTGTTTGCGCGCCGTCCGGGCGTGAAATTCGGCCTGGCGCCGCTGACGTCGATGTATTTCCTCGGCGAGAACGACCGCCGCCAGAGCCCCGACTTCCGGTTCGAACTTCACGATTCGGATGGGCTGCAGATTCACAACGACAGCGGCGAATGGCTGTGGCGGCCGCTGCGCAATCCGTCCTGGGCCTCGATCACGTCCTTCTCGGACAAAAGCCCGCGCGGTTTCGGCCTGATGCAGCGCGACCGCAATTTCGACCATTACCAGGATCTCGAACTCGCCTATCAGGCGCGGCCCAGCTACTGGATCGAGCCGACCGACGCCTTCGGCGAGGGCCGGGTCGAATTGGTGGAATTGCCGACGACGGACGAGACCAACGACAATATCGTGGCGTCCTTCATCGCCAACGACGGCCCGACGCCGGGCGCGCCGTTCACGGTCGGCTACAAGATCGTCTCGACGCTGGACATGAACCGGCTCTCGCCCAACGGGCGCACGGTCAACACGTTCCAGACGGCCGCGCGCGCGCTCGGCTCGCGCGAGACGCCGCCCGACGGGTCGCGCCGCTTCATCATCGATTTTTCCGGCGGCGATCTCGAATATTACGCGCCTGACACGGGACTGGTGGAAGTCGTCGCCTCGATCAGTCAGGGCTCGGTGCTGCGCGCCTTTGCCATGGCCAACCCGCACGTGAAGGGCATACGCGCCATCGTCGACGTGCAGACGCCCAACGGCCATCCCGCCGATATCCGCGTCTTCCTGCGCGCCGGCGGCAAGACGCTGACGGAAACCTGGACTTTCCCCTGGTCGAACAAACCCTGATTTTTCGCGCGGCGCGCCTCGACGATCTCGACCAGCTGGTCGAGATCGAGACCGCGGCCTTCGCGACCGACAGGCTTTCGCGCCGGGCTTTTCGCGCGCGCATGGCGAGCCAGGCTGCTGCATTGATCGTGGCGGAAGCAGCTGGACGCATCGTCGGCTATACGCTGGTCGAGTTTCGGCGGACAACCTTGCGCGCTCGACTGTTCTCGCTTGCGCGCACGCAGGACGCACCGCATGGCTGCGGCCGCGCGCTGCTGGAAGCCGGCGAGGCCGAAGCGCTGCGACGCGGCTGTACCGCCATGCGCCTCGAATCGCGCGAGGACAATGTTCGCGCGTTGCGCCTTTATGAAAGCGCGGGCTATGTGCGGTTCGCGCGCGTGCCGGACTACTACGAAGACGGCGCGCCGGCGCTGCGGCTGGAGAAGGCGCTGGTTTGAAGCTCTGTTTGGACCGCGAGCCTTCAGGCTCGCATCGCGCGACAAGGCGAGCCCGAAGTCTCGCGGTCCAGCAGGCGCTTGCGCTTCATGCGCGCAACGGCCACAAATCTTCATCGTCCATCCGGGGGCCCGCATCGGCCGGGGAGGTTCAGTGAAGTTGAAATCGTTTGTGGCGGCGCTGGCCGTCCTCGCCTCTGTCGCTGCGCCGCGCGCCGCGCTCGCTCTCGACAAGATCAGTTTCGCAACCAACTGGCTGGCGGAGGCCGAGCATGGCGGCTTCTATCAGGCTGTCGCCGACGGCACTTACGCCAAATACGGTCTGGAAGTGAAGATCGTGCCCGGCGGCCCGCAGGCCAACAACCGCCTGCTGCTGGTGTCGGGCAAGGTCGACTTCTTCATGGGCGCCAACATGATCCAGGCGCTGGACGCAGTGAAGGAAGGCGTGCCGACACTGGCCGTCGCATCGATGTTCCAGAAGGACCCGATCGTCTACATGTCCCACCCCGGCGTCGGGCTCGACAAGATCGACGATCTGAAGAACGCCAGCGCCTATTTCGTCGGCAAGGACAATCTCGTCACCGTCTTCCAGTGGGCCAAGCAGACCTACGGTTTTCGCGAAGAGAAGGTGAAGCCCTACTCGTTCAACCCCGCGCCGTTCATCGCCGACAAGAAAGCCGTGCAGCAAGGCTACCTCACGAGCGAACCCTACGAGGTCGAGAAGCAGGGCGGCTTCAAGCCGAATGTCTTCCTCGTCGCTGACTTCGGCTACGATTCCTATTCGACCACGATCGAGACGCGCGCGGAGATTGTGGCGAAGAAGCCCGATCTCGTGCAGCGCTTTGTCGATGCCTCGGCAATCGGCTGGTACAATTATCTCTACGGCGACAACAAGGCCGCGAACGCGCTTATCAAGAAGGACAATCCCGAAATCACCGACGGGCAGATCGACTTTTCGATCGCGCAGATGAAGCTGCACGGCGTGGTTGATTCCGGCGACTCGATGAAGGCGGGCATCGGCGCAATGACGGAGGAGCGGATGAAGAGCTTCTTCGACAAGATGGTGAAGGCCGGCGTCGTCGATGCGAAAGTCGACTACAAGAAATCCTACACGCTGCAATTCGTGAACAAGGGCGTCGGCGTCGAGCTCAGGCCGAAGCCATGACAGGCGCTGATGTCCCCCTTCTGCAGATGAAGGGGGTCGGCAAGTCGTACGCCAGCGGCGTGGTCGCCCTGGGCGGGCTCGATCTCGATGTGCGCGACGGCGAGTTCCTCACGTTGCTCGGCCCGTCTGGCTGCGGCAAGTCGACGGCGTTGCGGATGATCGCCGGGCTCAGCCGCCAGACGTCGGGGAGCCTGGACTGGCGCAACGGCGCCCGGCCAGACATCGGCTTCGTGTTCCAGGAGCCGACGCTGATGCCCTGGGCCGATGTGACGCGAAACGTCTACCTGCCGCTGCGGCTGAAGGGCATGAGCGCGCATGAGGCCGAACCGCGCATCGCCGCAGCGCTCGAGGGCGTCGGGCTCTCGCAATTCGCGAAAGCTTTCCCACGTGAATTGTCCGGCGGGATGCGGATGCGCGTGTCGATCGCGCGTGCGCTGGTGACGCGACCGCCGCTGCTGCTGATGGACGAGCCCTTCGCCGCACTCGACGAGATCACGCGCTTCAAGCTGAACGACGATCTTCTTGCGCTCGCGCGCGAATTGAAAACGACAATCGTGTTCGTCACGCATTCGGTGTTCGAGAGCGTCTATCTTTCCTCACGCATCGCGGTTTTCGCCTCCCGACCCGGCCGTGTGGTCGAGACGATCGAGGTCGACGCGCCTGCCGTGCGCGACCCCGAGTTCCGGCTGTCGCCGAAATTTGCCGAGACCTGCCGGCGGGCTTCAGCCGCGCTCGACCGCGCTAGCGGGAGGGTTTTAGCGTGAGCGGGGAAGATACAGGCGGGCCCGAACGCGCAGGGTCCAGCCGCCTGATCGACATCGGGCTGCCCGTTGCGGTGTTCGCGCTATTCCTTCTCGCGTGGGAGGCCTTCGTCGCGCTGGCGAAAATTCCGCCCTTCATCCTGCCTGCGCCGAGCGTCATTCTGGCGACTCTGATCAAGGACTGGGGGCTGCTCTCGTCCTCGCTGATGGTCACGCTCACCATCACCTTCGAGGCGCTCGCGCTCGCCATCGTCGGCGGCGTGGGGCTCGCCATCCTGCTCGCGCAATCCAGATGGATCGAGCGTGCGTTCCTGCCCTTTGCCGTCATTTTGCAGGTGACGCCGGTCATCGCTATCGCGCCGCTGCTGCTGGTGTGGCTCGAGCCTTCGACGGCGGTGCTGGTCTGCGCCTTCATCGTCGCGTTCTTCCCCATCCTGTCGAACACGGCGCTCGGGCTTGCCGCCACCGATCACAATCTGCTCGATCTCTTCGAGCTCTATCGCGCCTCGCGCTGGAAGCAGCTGGTCTGGCTGCGGCTGCCTGCGGCGCTGCCGTATTTCTTCTCCGGCCTGCGTATCGCGGGCGGCCTTGCGCTGATCGGCGCTGTCGTCGCCGAACTGGCGGCTGGTGCGGCGGGGCAGGGGACGGGGCTCGCCTTCCGCATCACGGAGGCCGGTTTCCGGCTCAACATTCCCCGCATGTTCGCGGCGCTGACGCTGATTTCGCTTACGGGCATCGCGATCTACGCGCTGTTCTCGCTGCTGTCGAAGCTCGCGCTCGGCCGGTGGCACGACAGCGCACGGGCGCGGGAGCGGTAGGCCCGCCTGAAAGAGCCATGCGGCGGCGGCATGGCGGATCGGCAGGCCGTCTCCGCAATCATCGGTCGCGCTGAATCACGCGCGCGGCTACAAGGCGGGATGACGACCACGCAGGACAGCGAAAAGCCGGGCAAGGCGCTGCGCGCCTCGCTCGATGTGACCGACCCTGCGGAGCTCAAGCTGCGCCAGCGCGGCATTCTGCTCATGTGCTGCGCGCTGGTCTGTTTCGCCTGCCTCGACACGACAGGAAAATGGCTTGGCGGCCATGTGCCGGTGTGGGAGGTGGTGTGGTCGCGTTACGTCGGCGCGACGATCCTGGCGCTCACTTTCACCAATCCGTGGCGTGCGACGGGGTCGCTGCGCACCAGCCGCCCGCTGCTGCAGGGCGTGCGGGCTCTTCTGCTGTTCTCGTCCACGCTGTTCAACTTTCTGGCGCTAAAGCATCTGCAGCTCGCCGACACGATGGCGATCGGCTTCGCGCTGCCGCTGGTCCTGTCGCTGCTGGCAGGCCCGATCCTCGGCGAATGGGTTGGACCGCGCCGCCTGATCGCGATCTTCGTCGGCTTCATCGGCGTGCTGGTGGTGGTGCGGCCGGGCATCGGGGCGTTGCAGCCGGGCATGATCTACACGATGGGCAGCCTGTTCTGCTACTCGTTCTACAACATGTTCACGCGCATGCTGGCGGCCACCGATCCGCCGGCGACGACGACCTTCTTCGGCGCGATTTCGGGTGTGGTCGTGCTCACGCCCTTCGTGCCGTGGTTCTGGACCTGGCCGCAATCCTGGGGCGTCTGGCTCGGGCTCGCCGCCATGGGCGCGTTCGGCGGCTTCGGCCATTACCTGCTGATCCAGGCGCACGGGCTCGCGCCGGCGGCGGTGCTGGCGCCTTACGTCTATACGCAGATCGTGTGGATGACGGCGCTGGGCTTCATCGTCTTCGGCGATGTGCCGGGATTTTATACGGCCATCGGCGCGGGGATCGTCGTCAGCTCGGGGCTGTATCTGTTCTATCGCGAGCGGGTGGTGAAGGGGACTTAGCTATCTCCTCACATTGTCACTGCCGCCGCTTCGAACTGTCAGAATTTGCAGGGGTCGAATATCCTCTTAGAGCGTTCGTTTCGAACGGTTGGGGGATAGGCAATGAAGATACTCCAGATATCGATATTCGTCGTGGCTGTCGCCGCTGCAATGAGCGGCGCTCAGGGCGCCAATCTTGAAACATGCGACGGGATAGAGGCCGTGAAAACCCGGATCGCCTGCGATGAGCGCAATATCGGCCTCGTCAACAAAACGCTGGAACTGGTGGCGGCCGATGTCAGGGATGATGTCCGCAAGCTACAGGAAGACGTGGGTAAGATCCCGCCGACGCTCTCGGACGATCTCAAGAAGATCAACCAGCGTCTCGACGAGATCGTGGCGGCGCTTGCACAGAAGGCGGACAAGTCGGCAATGGGAAATTATCTTGCTCGCAATTCGGTCGTGCGGCTTCGGAATCAGAACTGGACCGGGCAGTGTCTCGACAATGCGACACAGAATGCCAGCTACATCCAAGGTGTAGGGTGCAATGATCACCCGGCGCAAAAGTGGCAACTGGAATAGCGGGGGGGCTGCCTTCTCGGGGGAGAAGGCAGCCTCTCACTCCTTCACGGCGCCGGTCATCGCGGACACATAATATTCCACGAAGAACGAATACAGGATCACCAGCGGCAGCGAGCCGACCAGCGCGCCGGCCATCAGCGAGCCCCAGCGGTAGATGTCGCCGTCGACGAATTCGTTGACGATGGCGACCGGGGCCGTCTTGTTCTGCACCGAGTTGATGAAGGTCAGCGCGTAGATGAACTCGTTCCAGCACAGCGTGAGCGAGAAGATGCCGGCCGAGATCAGGCCCGGCACCGCCAGCGGCAGGATGATCTTGGTGAGGATCTGCAGGCGCGTCGCGCCGTCGATCAGCGCGCATTCCTCGAGTTCGAACGGGATCGTCTTGAAATAGCCCATCAGCAGCCAGGTCGAGAACGGGATGAGAATGGTGGGATAGACCAGCACCAGCGCCATCGGCGAGTCGAACAGGCCATAGGATTGCACGACGGTGGCGAGCGGGATGAACAGGATGGAGGGCGGCACGAGATAGGCCAGGAAGATCAGGCCGCCGGCGAGCTGCGCGCCGCGAAAGCGCAGGCGTACGATGGCGTAGGCGGCCATGACGCTGGCAAACAGCGACACGAAGGTGGCGAGCACCGACACATAGGTCGTGTTCCACAGCCAGCGCGGATATTGCGACTCGAACAAGAGCTTGTTGATGTGCTTCATCGTCGGGCCGACGACGAGGAAGGGATTGTAGGTGTTCATGTCGATCAGCTGTTCGTCCGGCTTGATGGCGGTCAACACCATCCAGTAGAACGGAAACAGCAGGACGAGCAGGATGAGACCGAGCGGAATCCAGGTCGTGACGACGCGGCGCGGCAACGTATCCAGATAGTCCATGCCCTCGGACTTGTCCGCGAAATTGGCCTTCGCGAGGGCCTGCGAAACCTCAGTCATTGTCGCTACCTTGCTGCCATTTGCGCTTCTGCAGGCCGAACCACGAGAATCCGATGGCGGCGAGCAGGAAGGGGATCATCGCGGTGGAAATCGCCGCGCCCTCGCCGAGGCTGCCGCCGACGATCGCGCGCTGGAACGACAGCGTCGCCATTAGATGCGTCGAGTTCACCGGACCGCCGCGCGTCATCGCCCAGATCAGCTGGAAATCGGTGAAGGTGAACAGCACCGAGAATGTCATGACGACCGCGATGATCGGCGTCAGCAGCGGATAGGTGACGTAGCGGAAATTCTGCCAGCGCGAGGCGCCGTCGATGGTGGCGGCCTCGTAGAGCGAGGGCGACACGGTCTGAAGGCCGGCCAGAAGCGTGATCGCCACGAAGGGCACGCCACGCCAGATGTTGACCGCGATCAGGCACAGCCGCGCGTTCCAGGGATCGCCGAGGAAATTGATGTTGCGGTCGATCAGCCCAAGCTTGATCAGCAACCAGGAAAGGATCGAGAATTGCGAATCGAAGATCCACCAGAAGGCGATGGCCGACAGAACGGTCGGAACGATGTAGGGGATCAGCACGATCGAGCGCAGCAGCGCCTTGAACGGCAGGTTCTTGTTGAGCAGCAGCGCGACGTAGAGGCCGAGCCCGAATTTGATGATCGAGGCGATGACCGTGTAGCCGAGCGTGAAGAAAACCGACCCCCAGAACACGGTGTCGTCGCTGAGCCAGTCGTAGTTCTCGATGCCGACGAACGAACCGGTCTTGCCGATCTTCGCGTCCGTGAACGAGAGCCAGACGCCGAGGCAGAGCGGATAGGCGAGGAACATGATCAGGATCGCCGCCGCGGGCGTCATGAACCAGAAGCCCATCCAGTCGCGATGGGACGTCAGGCGTTCCCATGCCGATCTGGCAGGCGGCGTCGTCGCGAGTGCGGCGTCGGTCATGGCAGGTTCCGTGTGAGTGTCTTCTCCCTCTCCCCGTTTGCGAGGAGAGGGCGGGGTGAGGGGCCGGGGAATCATCAATGTCGGTGCTGTGGCCCGGCCCCTCATCCGGCCTTCGGCCACCTTCTCCCCGCGTACGGGGAGAAGGGGATCACGATCAGCGATAGTTGATCGCTATCACCTGAAGATGCGCTGCGCGGCGCGTTCCGCCGTCTTGATCGTCGTCTTGAGGTCTTCCTGGCCCGTGCAATAGCGCGCGAACATGTCGACCACGAGGAAGTCGGCGATCGCCGCGGCGACCTTCGGGCTCAGCGTTCCGAGGCCGGAAGCCGGCAGCGTACGCTTGGCGCAATCGCGGAACACGGTCGTCTTCGGGTCGGCGGTCCAGACCGGGTTCTTGTCGTAGGCGGCCAGCGTGTGGGACAGGTAGCCCTGCGCGCCTTCGAGCCACGGGTTGAAATTCTGCGCTTCCATCATGAAGGCCATGAACGCCTTGGCGGCATTCGGCACCTTGGTGAAGTTGAAGGCGAGAATCGGGAAGGCCAGCTGCAATTCGGCGGGCTTGCCCAGCGGACCGACCGGGAAATAGGCGTGGTCCATGTCCTCGGCGATCGCCTGCTGCTTGGCGTCGCCACCCTTGCCGGCGGTTTTCGCCGCGACGTAGATCGAGATGCCGTTGGCGGTCAGATGCAGGTCGCCGGCCAGGAACGCCTTGTTGTTGGACGAATCGTTCCAGGAAGCGCAGCCCTCGATGAAGGTGTCCGACAGGGCCTTGCAATATTCGAGCGCCTTCGCCGTCTCCGGCGAGTTGATGATGATCTTGTCGTCCTTGTCGACGAGCCAGGCGTTGTGGCTCCACAGCAGCCAGTGAATCCAGGCGTTGGCGTCGCCGGACGCATGGCCGAGCGCGAAGCCCGACGGCGTTCCGTTCTTCTTCAACGCCTTGCAGAGTTCCAGGAATCCCGCAGTATCCTTCGGGATTTCCTTGAAGCCGGCCTTGTTGATCGAGGAGATGCGGTAGTTGATATAGCCGCCGTTGACCGCGACCGGGATCGCGATCCACTTGCCGCCGCTCTTGCCGTAGGCTTCAGCCGCCGGGAACCAGCCGCCGTATTTCTTGCCGAGATAATCGGCGACGTCCTGCACGGGCAGGCATTTCTCCGGGAACAGCTGCGGCGTCGAATGCAGGCCCCATACGAGGTCCGGGCCGGTGCCGGTGTTGGCGGCGACCGAGGCCTTCGGCTGCATGTCGTCGAAGCTCTCGTTCGAAATATTGACCTTGACGTTGAAGGCCTTCTGATAGGCGTCGACCATCTTCATGAAGGCGTCGTCTTCGGCCTGCACGAAGCGCTTCCAGCGCAGCACGTTCAGGGTGGCGCCGGCTTCCGGCTTCCACGGGCTTTCCTGCGCGAAGGCGCGGGCCATGTCGAGCAGGGTGCCGCCAGCGACGCCGGCTGCGGCCGCGCCCTGGAGAATAGAACGACGCGTAATGTGGCTCATGGTGTTCCCTCCGTTATGATGTTTTGCGCGGGCCGTTCAGGCCGCGCGTGTGTTGGGTTTGAGATTCAGGCCGCCAGCGTCTTGCCGCTGTCCGGGTCGAACAGGTGGACGAGGTTGGGGTTGCAGTTGACCTTGATCGTGTCGCCGGGCGACGGCATCACGCGATCGCGGAACAGGCAGATCAGTTCCTGATTGCCGGTCTTGGCGACGATCTGCGTCTCCGAGCCCATGGGCTCGACGACGACGACATTGACCGGAGAACCATCGCCCACTGCGGTCAGATGTTCAGGGCGCACGCCGAGAACGACAGGCTTTCCTTCGCTGTTCGCCGGGGCCTTGGCCACGGGCAGCGAGAGGCCGGCGTCGGAGGTGAAGACCGAGCTGCTTCCATTCGAGCCGAGCTTGCCGCGCACGAAATTCATGGCGGGCGAGCCGATGAAGCCGGCGACGAACATATTGCCGGGGCGGTCGTAGAGTTCGAGCGGCGCGCCGATCTGTTCGACGATGCCATCGTGCATGACGACGATCTTGTCGGCCATGGTCATGGCCTCGATCTGGTCGTGCGTCACATAAACAGTCGTCGTCTTGAGGCGCTGGTGAAGCTCCTTGATCTCGGTGCGCATGGCCACGCGCAGCTTGGCGTCGAGATTGGAGAGCGGCTCGTCGAACAGGAAGACCTGCGGATCGCGCACGATGGCGCGGCCCATGGCGACGCGCTGGCGCTGGCCGCCGGAAAGCTGGCGCGGATAGCGGTCGAGAAGCGGCTTGAGGCCCAGAATATCGGCGGCCTTGGCGACGCGACTCTCGATCTCTGACTTGTCGGCCTTCCGCAGCTTCAGCGAGAATCCCATGTTGTCGTAGACGGTCATGTGCGGGTAGAGCGCATAGTTCTGGAAGACCATGGCGATGTCGCGCTCTTTCGGTGGCACATCGTTGACGACGCGCCCACCAATCAGGATTTCGCCGCCCGTAATGTTCTCGAGGCCGGCGATCATGCGCAGCAAGGTGGACTTGCCGCAGCCCGACGGGCCGACGAGGACAACGAATTCTCCGTCCTGAATATCGACGTCCACGCCATGGATGACCGCGGTCGCTCCATAGGCCTTGCGAACGTCGCGGATTTCGACTGACGCCATTCCCTGTATCCTCCCCCGGCGTCTTTGCGCGCCTGTGTGATCTGTGTTCAGACGGCTGCTTGCCGCTGCCCGATCGCTCGCGCATGATGCAGTCGGCGCAGTAAAATGCAAGCATGCAAATGAGCACGAGGCGGAACGGCGACGCCTCGACCGGTCACGCGGAGGAAATGTGTCAGACTTCGAAACCCTGATGTTCAGCCCGATGCCGCCGCTCGTGATCGGCGGCGTTTCCGCCTGCTCGCGCCTGCACAAATTGTGGGAGGCCGCCGACAAGGAAAAGGCGCTGGCCGAGATCGCGCCGCGCATCCGGGGGATCGCAACCGGCGGCGGCCACGCCAAGGTCGACGGGGACATGCTCGCCCGCTTTCCGAAGCTGGAGATCGTCTCGTCCTTCGGCGTCGGCTACGACCATATCGACGCGAGCTGGGCCGGAAAGCACGGGATCGTCGTGACCAATACGCCCGACGTGCTGAACGACGAGGTCGCCGACACGACCTTCGGCCTGATGCTGAGCGCAGTCCGGCAATTGCCACAGGCCGATCGCTATGTCCGCGCCGGAAACTGGCCCAAGGCGCCGTTTCCGCTGACCGCCTCGCTGCGCGGCCGCACGCTCGGCATTCTCGGCCTCGGCCGAATCGGCCGCACGATCGCAAAGCGCGCCGAGGCCTTCGGCATGAAGGTCGTCTATCATGGACGCCGTCCGCAGGACGATGCGCCCTATCTGTATTTCCCGACGCTGGCCGGCATGGCGCGCGCCTGCGACATACTCGTGGCGATTACCCCGGGCGGTCCCGAGACGAAGCATCTCGTCAATGCCGAAGTTCTGGAAGCCCTCGGTCCGAATGGTATTTTCATCAATGTCGCACGCGGCTCGGTGTGCGATCAGGACGCGCTGATCGCAGCGCTGCGCGACCGCAAGATCCTGACCGCCGGCCTCGACGTTTACGCTGACGAGCCAAATGTGCGGAAGGAATTGATCGAGATGGAGCATGTGGTCTTGCTCCCGCACGTCGGATCGGGCACGAAACACACGCGCGATGCGATGGGGCAACTCGTCGTCGACAATTTGAGATCGTTCATTAGCGGTCGCGGGCCTCTGACGCCCGTCGCCGAAACGCCGTGGCCGGCCACGCGGCGTGCGTCCTGAGAGGACGCAATCGAGGAGGGTATGAAATGATGCGGCTGTCCGAAATCGCGAATGCGCGCGCGCCGCGCAGGGCGTGGCTGGCGGTGGCCATTCTCGCGGCTTCGCCCGCCTTCGCGCTCGACGCCAAGAGCGAGCAGGGCGCGACCGGCGTGTGGAAGCTGAGCCAGGGCGCCGGCCGCGAATGCACGATCCAGCTGCGCGCCGAAGCCAAGGGCGCGGTGCGCGCCGTCGGCATACCGCCGGGCTGCCGTCACACGATGCCGGCCGTGGCCAAGGTCGCGGGCTGGAAGCTGCCTGCCCCCGAGCGGCTCGAACTGCTCGACCAGTCCGGCGCCTCGGTGCTGGCCTTTGCGTCGCAGAACGGCGAAATGACCGCCAAGGGCCCGAAGGGCGAGTTCTACGCGCTCACCGCCGCCAACGAACCGCGCAAGCCCGCCCAGCCGAATGCGGCGCAACCCGCTGCGCTCGCGCGCGGACCGGCTGTGCCGGCGGGCGAAATGCCCGGCCGCTATTCGGTGCTGCGCGATGTCACCAAGGACACCGGCTGCATGCTGACGCTGCAGCCCGGCGGCAAGGCCCAGCTCGCGCCGGCCTGTCGCGACAACGGCATCCAGGTGTTCGATCCCGTCGCGTGGTCCTAT
>Ga0209023_10000736_pt1 | contig 47272 bp, 53 predicted proteins | sample LakOneMetagenome_FD_187468 | JGI IMG/M metagenome (GOLD analysis project Ga0209023, IMG submission 187468) | Freshwater and sediment microbial communities from Lake Erie, Canada (SPAdes) (version 2) | ecosystem: Environmental > Aquatic > Freshwater > Lentic | place: Lake Erie, Canada...
GACCGAGATTTTCCGATCGGGAATCCAGAGCATCGACCGCGGTCAGTGGGAGGCGTCGCGCTCCATGGGCTTCGGCTTTTCGCTGACCATGCGCAGGATCATCCTGCCGCAGGCGCTTCCGGTGATCATTCCGCCGACGGGCAACCAGTTCATCTCGATGCTCAAGGACAGTTCGCTGGTCTCGGTCATCGGCGTCTGGGAATTGATGTTCCTTGCCCGCACGCTCGGGCAGAAAACCTTCCAGCACATGGAAATGCTCATTTCGGCTTCAGTCATCTACTGGATCCTGTCGATCTGCCTCGAGTTGATCCAATCCCGCATCGAACGGCACTACGCCAGGAGCAAGGTCCGATGAGCGCGGAGCCGATCATTCAAGCCCAGGCCGTATCCAAATGGTATGGCAAATTTCATGCGTTGAAAGACATCAACCTGACTGTCCACAAGGGCGAGCGCATCGTCATCTGCGGGCCGTCCGGTTCCGGAAAGTCGACGTTGATCCGATGTTTCAATCGTCTGGAAGCGCATCAGGCCGGCGACATCACCGTGAACGGCGTGCATCTCCACTCAGGCATGAAAAACCTAGCGGACGTGCGCAACAATGTCGGCATGGTCTTCCAGCACTTCAACCTGTTCCCGCATATGACTGTGCTGATGAACTGCATGGCGGGGCCTATGTGGGTCAAAGGCGTGTCGGCCGTTGAAGCACGCAAGACCGCCCTTCAGTTCCTGGAGCGAGTGCGAATCCCGGAACAGGCGAACAAATTCCCGGTTCAACTATCCGGCGGCCAGCAGCAGCGCGTCGCGATTGCGCGCAGCCTGTGCATGAAGCCGGCGGTGATGCTCTTCGACGAGCCGACGTCGGCACTCGATCCCGAAATGGTGTCGGAGGTACTCGACACGATGACGGGACTTGCGCGCGATGGCATGACGATGGTCTGCGTCACCCACGAAATGGGCTTTGCGCGTGCGGTGGCCGACCGCGTGATCTTCATGGATGCCGGCCAGATCGTCGAGGAAGGCAAACCGGATAGCTTCTTCGGCAACCCTCAACATGACCGGACGAAACTGTTCCTGAGCCAGATACTGAAGCATTGAGGCACATTTTGGCCATGTCGGGACGGAGGTCACTCGAACACCCGGTTGCTTCCGTATCAGACCGCTAGACTAAGCGCTCGACTCGCGCCATTCCGGGTCTTGGCGGCGACCCGCGCTCATTTACGGCTGGCGACCTTAGCGCTGTTGGTCACGCGCCGCCGTGCCGCATTGTTCTCAAATCGCCACCATCAGTGAATGTCGTTATCGGTGGTTTCTGTAATCGAGCATGTTTCCTCAAGCACTATTCTCATGCTGTGATCTCATCGGCCACCGCAACAGTCCTGGCGAGGCCGACAAACGATCGCTCGACCTCCTGCATCAGCGTTGCGGCCCTCCCGGGTGGGAGTTATCTGGTTCCCACGCCGCTCAAACAGCAGCAATTTCGTCGACCGTTCGAAGTCGCGGATTAGTCTGCTTACCGCTGGTTGGGTTATGGAGAGCAGCTCGGACGCCGCCGTCATCTTTCCTGTCAACATAACCGCCCGAAACGCTTCGAAGACAAAGAAATGTATCAAAATACGCAAATGTTTATCGATGGGGTCTTGCGCGATGCCTCTGACAAGCGCACGCAGCGACGCCCTGAATCCTGCCACAGGCCAAGTTATCGGCGCCGCGGCGCACGCCGGTATCACCTACATCGATGAAGCGCTGCACGCTGCTGCGTCAGGTTATCGTACCTGGCGCGTTTTTTCTGCTTTGGACCGTTACAAGGTATTGCGGCGTGCGGGCGAACTGTTGCGCGAACGGGTCGAGGTGATGTCCGTCATTCTGACGCAGGAACAGGGAAAGCCACTGGCAGAGGCCAAGGTCGAAATCCTACTCTCGGCAGATGTTCTCGATTGGGCCGGCGAGGAAGCCCGTCACGCGTATGGCCGCGTCATACCGGGTTGGTCCCCCCAACATCTTTCAAAGCGTGCTCAAGGAACCGGTCGGTCCCGTCGCCGTCTTCACGCCTTGGAACTTTCCTATGTCGCAGGTAGTTCGAAAGATTGCGCCTGCGCTGGCTGCAGGCTGCTCGGTAGTTGTGAAGGCGGCAGAGGATACTCCGGCCTCGGCGGCTGAACTTGTTCGTGCTCTTGCAGATGGTGGCATCCCTGCAGGCGCGCTCAACCTTGTTTTCGGCAACCCTGCCGAAATTTCGACCCATCTCATTCCGCATCCGGTGATCCGCAAAATCTCGTTCACAGGATCGGTGCCTGTCGGAAAGCAATTAGCAGCACTGGCCGAACAGTACATGAAGAGGGCCACCATGGAACTGGGGGACATTCGCCTGCAATTGTGTTTGACGACGTGAATGTGGAGGATGTCGCCGCCATTCTTGCCAGCTCTTCCGCAATGCCGGACAGTCTGCGTGTCGCCGACACGGTTCCTGGTGCAGGAAAGAAAAAGTCTACAATGAGTTTGTCGAAGTTTTCTCTGCCCATGCCAAAGCGATCAAGGTTGGCAACGGCCTCGACCCAGACACGATGATGGGCCCGGTCGTCAACCAGCGCCGTCTGCAAGCTATCGAGGAACTCATCCTCGACGCGCGGCAAGCTGGAGCAACAATTCGAACGGGCGGCAACCGCGTCGGTAACAAAGGAAGCTTTCTTGAGCCCGCTGTACTCGCGAACGTTTGATCCGTCCATGCGGGTGATGAATGAGGAGCCTTTTGGCCCGATCGCTCTTCTAACCCCGTTCAATCGCATCGAGGAGGCAGTAGCCGAGGCCAACCGGCTTCCTATGGGCTCGCTGCCTATGCTTTTTCTGGCTCCGCAAAAACGGTCGCAACACTAACATCGGAGGTTGAAACAGGCATGCTGACGGTCAACCATTTGGGCTTGGCGCCCCTGAGGCCGCGGCGGGTCAGCTTGCGCAAAAACTCCGTCCAGATCGGCTCGGCCTCCGAGGTGCCGATCTCCATGCCCAGCACCTCGCGCCGGCCGTCAGCGTTGACGCCGACGGCGATGATGACGGCGACCGAGACGATGCGCCCGCCGCGGCGCACCTTCAGGTAGGTGGCGTCGATCCACAGGTATGGCCAGTCGCCCTCGATGGGTCTTTCGAGGAAGGCCTTCACCTTGCCGTCGATCTCCTCGCACAGCCGCGAGACCTGGCTCTTCGAAATGCCGCTCATGCCCATCGCCTTGACCAGGTCGTCGACCGAGCGTGTCGAGATGCCCTGGACGTAGGCCTCCTGGATGACGGCGGTGAGAGCCTTCTCCGCCATACGCCGCGGCTCCAGGAAGCTCGGGAAGTAGCTCCCCTTCCTGAGCTTCGGGATGCGCAGCTCGACGGTGCCGGCCCGCGTCTCCCAGTCGCGCTCGCGATAGCCGTTGCGCTGAGCCAGCCGCAGAGGGTTCTTCTCGCCATAGGCGGCGGCGGTGGCGGCTCCCACCTCCAGCTCCATCAGCCGCTCGGCGGCAAAGCCGATCATCTCGCGCAAGAGATCGGAATCCGGAGTCTTCTCCATGAGCGCGCGCAGGTTCATCATGTCGTCGGTCATCGATGGTTCCTTCGAATCAGGTTGGTGTCAGCAACCGACCTTACCGGCGAACTGTCGATGACCACCGCAAAGCCGCTCGCTCGCTACGGCGCTGTTGAGGGCGCGCTCGCGAGCGGCTTTGCTACCGCCGAACTACACCACCCGTGGGGACGCGACCTTCGCGCGTCTCTGAACGATCCAGCGAAGCCATTGAGTTTATTGGCGCACCCGACACGATTCGAACGTGTGGCCTCCACCTTCGGAGGGCAACGCTCCGGCTTATGCTGCCAATCTCGGAATGGCGGTCTCAACCAATCGCATGAATCGGGTGTTGCGAGCGCCCGCAACCAACGATTCTTGCGTATTCCCGATCCCCGGAACAGACGTTCCATTTCGCCGGGATCGGGTGTTGCGTGTCCCCGCAACCAAAATAAGAAAAACATATCAAGATGTTACAGGCCGCCCTCCGGGGCGGCGTTTGCGTTTCCAACACCCGTGGAAGCACTGTGGAAGCAAGAGGGCGCGAAGTTCTTGGTAACAAAGCGAAAATCGCAAACACGCATAAGCGGATGACATCTTCTAGCCCTCGACATTCATATTAGCCCCGGGGAAGTGGGATGTGCCTCAATTGATGCGGCGGGTCTTTTGAAACCGCAATAGTCTCTAGTGTCGCCGCAGGAACGCACCGGACCTTCAGCTTTGATCTGAGAAATCAGCCGCTTGCAGCGCGGGCAAGGCACATAGAAGTACCGCTCTTCATGTTGCCGCGCGGTTGCGGCATCCCCACGGGTGTCGAAATGGCTGGAGCGCCAATCCGCGAGAAGATCACCTGGAACTAACTTCCAAAGACTGTCGCGCGCATCAACCTTGTCGTTGAGGTACGCCACGTTCGAGCGCTGGACCAAGTTGCTGCCAGCGCGCGCAATCGCATCACCCGCAGGGCCACCTCCGGAGGACGCAAGATCCGCTTTCTCCTCGCCGCCCGGTCGCCCGTTCATTCCAAGAGCAAGCCCAAACTCCAGTTCGTGGAATTCTTCGACGGTACTGTCTCCGCGGCCGGTGGAACGCAGGGTAACTCGAGCAACGTAGTCATGATCAATCTGAAGGTGGCATTCGATACGTTCGAGAAGTGGCTGTGCTTTGGGGTCGACTTGGACTTTCGTCACACAAAGAGTGAGCCGTGCATCCGCAGGTGCCGCGCGGCCAAGTTTCACGGGTTTGGCAATCTCGACGACAGCAACCCCTTCCCTCGGATCAGTGCAAAAGAGACGCGTGTTTGTGACGTTTTGCGTTTCATTCTCGAGCGGCAGCGTCCAGCCGGCATCAACAAGCGGGTAGTATGTCCCACGACCTGAAGTATCGGCTATCAAAATCTCAATGGGCTTCGAGAGCGTCAGCCTGAGGCCGTCGTGGGCGATCCAAGCGGCACCTTCAGCGATAATTCGGTCTCCGTTTTCCAGCCTTGGCACCCTCCCGACAAATCGTTCCGTCAAGCCATCCCTGATCGCAGGCATATTTACCATGCCGCCTGTTGCCAAACAAAGCTCGATGTCCTGATAGGTCAGTCGGGCTAACTCGAGGATTTCGTCAATACGCGACAAGCCACGGGCGACGATGCTTGCGCTTTGTGCATCAAGTTCACCTCGCGTCACGCTCGCAACCAGATTCCGCGTCGGCCCATCCGACTTTAGGTAGTTCCGGATGATCACGTCTTCACCGTCGGCGCCCGGATCGGAAAGCTGGATTTTCACGATTTCGCATTGATGCAGCAGCTTTGCTGCCATCCCAGGCTGTTCGAGAGCCGCGATGTCATCAATGCCATGGGCAGTGGCATGTTTCGTGCGCAAGAGATTTCTCAACCGTTCGTCGAAACGGTCACCGCCAACTTCGTTGTCCCCGAGGTTGGCGACCTGCATGATTGACCCACCCTGAATCCTGCAGAGCGTTAGGTCCAGGGTACCGCCTCCCCAGTCGAAGACGAGGATCGATCGCCCCTCCAGGCGAGCTAGTTCCCGGCTCAGATCAGTTTTGGATCGGAGGTAAGCGTAGAGCGCGGCAACGGGTTCATGCACAAACTGAACGACACCAAGACCAGCCTTTCTGGCCGCCTTGCGCAGGGAGCGTCGCTCCGGCCCACCAAAGTCCACAGGTATCGTAAACACCGCCCGACCAATATCCTGTCCTGGAGCTTTTCCGCGCGCCAATGCTGCATCTTCCTTCAGATGCCTGAGCACTTCCGCAACTGCATCGGTCGGATCGATTGGCCGTCCATCGACAAAGATGGGACCATCCCGTCGAAGTGACATTTTCGGTGATCGCACGAACCCTGGAGGCGCACCTGTCTCGGTAAGATCCATGTTCTGCCGGGCCTCCCGACCTACCACGACGTCTCCACCACGATACCAGATGACCGACGGGTGTGGTCGGTTCGTAACCTGATCCGCCAGTGACAACGCACGATCGCCCACAATCATTGCCGCAAGACTGTTTGTCGTTCCAAAGTCGATTCCAAAAACAGTGCCGGTCATGCTTTCGCCTCACCAATGATCGAGAGAATTGCCTTCAATCGCCTCAGCGCCACGCCAGGTGCGGACGGCTCGATCTCCAGAGCATCGATCGCGTCAGACAGCAACGGCGCGACCCTCTCTCCGAGCAGAACCTTTTGCTCAGCTTTCGCTTCGGTCAGATCATGACCCCAATGCTGACGTTCGGCCGTTAGCTGCGCCTCGATCACCACCAAGCGCTTCACCTTTTGATCAAGTTCGGCGCGCAGTGCTTCGGCCTCAGCGTGCAGCCGCTCGATAGTCGACCGTGCATCCGCCAGGCGGTGGCGCAAGTCGGCAGCAGATAGCCTTTCTGAGTCGCGCTCCGACTGTGCCGTCTTGACCATTTCCTGGCCCAACCCCGCCATGGAGATCGCAAGCCGAAATTCGTTCGGTTTCCCCCGCTGCAATGCTCGCTTGGACAAACGGGCGGCAGCCATCGGATCGACGAACAGATATGGCAGCATGCGCTCGGCTATTCCCCAAGGCGGCAGAGAACGCTTTTCAACCAACCAGCAGATTCCCAGTCGCAGCCAGTTCTCAGCGCTCTTGCTCTCGATTTTGTCCTCAGATTTCACAATCGGTGCGAGCCTATCCCGGAGTGACTTCAAAATACGATCAGCGTCATGGTCCTGCGGATCGAAGTCTTCGCCGAGCACAGATTTCAAGCGCTGTTGTGCCGCCCCCCAAATCCACCTGTCCACTGATTCTGGCAGGGATCCCTGTGACATAAGTCCCCACAAGCGGTCCCCAGTCGGATCCATCTTTTCCATGAGACCAACTGCATGAGCTTCGTCGCCTTGCGCGAAACGCTTGATGTCAAGTGTACGCAATACCTTGAAGAATGCGGGCACAGTTGCCTTTGGTTCCTGGAAGTATCCAGAAATTGTCGGGGAGATTTGTATCTCTTCCGCAGGTGATTTCTGATGGGTGCCAATTCTGGCCGCATCGGCGTGTGCTGGAGTCGTGCGCGGAACTTTGTTTTCTTCGGTCTCTATTGTCACTTTGTCGCGCTCTCTAGATAGGATTCAGCCCATGTGCTGAACGGATATGTAGCCGAGATTTGTCTCAGCGGCTCAATAGCACTTTGCTTGGCGCTAAGTCGCCATGCAGCGACAGCCCAGATCGCCAAAGCTTTTTGACGGTCAGAAGCATCCAAGAGCTCCGAATTGGCGATCTCTCTGCATTCGCCATCAAGAATGGGGCTCCACCTGGTTTGTTTGCTCATACGCCCAGCCAAGTTCAAGACCCGGCTGGTGGCATGGTCGATTGGGCAGACCGATCTGCGTACCCCATCTTCGTCGACAGGTAGACAAAGATCTTGGCTGGGATCCTTCAGAAGCCCATTCGCAATGTCCAGTTCCCGGAAGCCAGTTTCCGTCGTGGTCCGAGAAAAGTCGTTCAGGGCGAACCGGATAACATCTCCAACTAGCCGTGCCAGCGGCCGATCAAAGTCAGTCAGGCGTTGGACCGCGGAACCGTATAACTCCCGATACCGAGCGAACGGGGTTGTAAGTGCTTCCGTTTCTGGTCTTTCCTTGAGTAGAACGCCTAACGAATAATCTGCCAACCCCGCCGCGTATTCGGATCCCGCGCCTGTTGATCTCGGATCTGCCAGAAAGCGTCTAATTGAGGCCCGGGAAATCGGCGCGGACATGATGACTTCGTCGTATGCCCTTTCGACTTCCTTAAGATCACGAGTTTCCGCAATCCTGATCGAAAGAGTATACGAGGTTGTCACTGGTGCGGCATTCACTTGCGAGCTGTTGGACAGGCGGAGGGAAACTTCCGCCTGCCTTAGATCGGAAACCTGCTGAGCAAGCTTGTTCAAGGCGACTGTCTGAAAGGGCATCCCATCGACGGCAACTTGGGCTGACGTAACATTCGCGACGATGATTTCTGAATTCCGCAGGGGAACCCGTATGACCCTATGCTGCGAAGGTTCAGTTCCCCAAAGCAGGATAAGTGGCCGCTCAACGCGGTGATGATCAGAAACGTGATCCTGAAGAGCGCGTCTGTCACCTACTACAGCCTTGCAGAACGGGCATGAGTATGTCGGCTCTGGGGCAGGTCCAGGATTGGGCACACGATCTGTGCCTTCGAAGAAGGCATCCATTCCGTCTTCACGAACCCACCCGAAAGTCGCCATGCTTGTTTTCGATGCTCCGTTTGGAACTTATCCAAATGTCAATGGGTTGGCGCGCCATGTAAAGGGCATGCGCGCATCTTAGCTGGCTTCAGCAGGCGTCAGACTGGATTTGCGCCAGTCCTGCCTGAACGCTTACGCTTTCACCTGACCTAGAGTGAGGTCCCTTTCATTGTGGCACGCGCAGCAACTCCGCGCGAATGTCCGAAGCGCTGGCCGTCAGGTCGACCGTCATGAATCTGATCTTGTGGCCCTGAATGATGACGGATTCGTCGAGATGGGAACCAACTGCTGGATGCAGCAGCAGCCCTTCGGCGTCGTCAGAATATCCATCGCCGGAGCCCTCTTGTGATCGCAGATAGGCGTACATCTGATACAGGTATCCGCTTCGGAGGCTTTCTTCCCGATACCAGCCGGTCGTCACAATCGCATTGAACTTGGTGTCGATGACGATCCTTCGCCGGGCGACTTTGTCATCTAGGACGATGTCTGTTCTCATGCCGGGAAGGATGCGGTCAATTCCTTCTGTGCCAGCTGTTGTCGGCCAAGCCAAGGCGCCGCCGGTGCTGACCAGCCATTCTGTTGGCGGCAAGACAACCTGAAAGAAGCCACCGACGGCGCGCTCGAACAGTCGGCGCACCCAGCGCTCATCGCGGTCCGATAGTGGCATTTTCTGTGGTCCGGCGACTTCAGTGGGAATGGCCAGCTCGAAGGCCAGCTTTGCGGCCGCGACCATCTCCTGATCTTCCACGTCGTGTCGGCCAAAGCGGTCTGTGCTCATTTCGCGCAAGGTCGGCGCAGCACCGGACACGCCCATCATTTTCATCTCGTTCGCCAATCTGCGGCAGCGACGGACGACATCTGGCCGTGCTGCAAGCCGCGAGATCAGTTCAAGAGCTGCGCGTACGAAGCGATTTCTCAGTGTATCAACTGTGAGTTCGTCGAACCTGCAGGCCACAAGCCCCCGTGCCAACAGTTGGTGACGCTCAGTCGTCAGGACGTCAATTCTGCCGCGCACCCGGTTAAGTGCGTCCGTTCTCTGTTTGTAGCCAAGGCTCAATCTGCGCCGTTGCCGCTGCTCTACCGCGCGCGCCAGAATCTGCCCGACCAAGTCGGGCAGATCATCAGGCATGTCCTCAATGCCCGTCTCATCCGTCCCTTTGATGCGAAACAGGTCGGATGCGTAGAGCATCAAAAGCCAGATGTTTCTGACCGGGATTGCGCCAATATAGCCATGACCCGGCGCGGCGTAGCCATCCGACTCGATGAGTGCGGATTCCATCACCATCCTGCAATCAGCTTTTCGAGCGCATCCTTCGCGGTCTTGGGAGAGTCGAACCAGTACTCTTCCAGCAACGGGCCAATCTCGGTTTCTGCGACCTGAACAAACCAGTCGCGAGTAGATCCCGGTTCAAGGCGTTGGGGCGGGGTGACGTAACTATGACCGATGCGGAACTGGATCCCGAGATCCTGCTCGATCTTCTGGTTGAGGCTGGAAAGACGCTGTTCGATCCCCTGTGCCAGATCCGGATCAATGCCGCATTGCTGGATCACCCAGCCTCGCCAGGAATCCCCGAGCTTCGGTTCCAGCGTTGCAAAGGCAAAACGTCGTCGAAATGCCAGATCCACCAGAGCAAGTGAGCGGTCGGCGATATTCATCGTGCCAATCACATGCAGGTTCTCCGGCACGTGCACGGGCCTCCGCTTGCCATCGGCATCCGCATAGCAGAGTTCGAGGGCCTCGCTGGGAGTCCGTTTCCCGGCTTCTAGCAGCGTCAGGAGTTCCCCGAAAATCTGCGCGGGGTTTCCCCGATTGATCTCTTCGATTACCACCACAAATTTCCAAGTCGGGCTTTTTGAGGCTGCGCGGATCGCCTCCATGAAGACGCCATCAGCCAGTGCAAGCTTGCCGTCGCCGGTTGGCCGCCAGCCCCGCACGAAGTCTTCATACGATAGGTTCGGGTGGAACTGGACCGCTCGGATCCTGCTGTCGTCCTTCTCACCCATCAACGCGTAAGCAAGCCGCTTGGCGATCCATGTCTTTCCCGTTCCCGGCGGACCCTGAAGGATCAGGTTCTTCTTCGTCCGGAGCCTTTCCAGAAGTCGCTCGACCTCGGCTTGCGAAAGAAAGCAGCCGTCCTTTAGGACGTCGGCTACCGAATAGGGTTCAAAAACTGGTGCTGGCTGGACAACACCTTTTTGCTGATCCTCGGCGTCACCAAAATCGTCAGCCGACCCGTCGTCCAAAATCGATTTCTCCGGTTCTGCCGGATCTTTGTAGTGCCAGGACGCCAAGGACAACTCGGGAAAACTGTGCACCGGATAGCCGTCCTCGGTAAATCGGGCCTTCAGGTCGTCGATCAGCTTGAGATAACCATCTGCATCTGCGGGCTTTTGTTGCCCTGTCGTGGGAACAGGAATGCTGAGGCGCTTTGCGATATAGTGTCGGGACTGGCTGTCCAGAGTGGGGAACTCCCATGGGTGAGCCCAGTAGAGGCCGGTGGAAAGGTTCCATGCAACGCCCCAAACTTGCGTGGCGCCATCATAGGCGTGAGCCAGCTCCGTGCGGTGCTCGGGAAGATCGGAGCCCACGAACTCGGCCGCCGCCGAAAAAACGCGCCAGAGCGCTTCGATGTCGCCGTCACCACGCTTTTCTGCATATGAGAAGAACCATGAACGCTGGTTGTTTAGAACAGGGATTCCATCGAATGTGTCTGGAACAGGCACGGAAACGCCGAGTAGCTTGGCTATTTCGGCCGCGATCACTTTCCTGTTCGCGTCAGTCATCGACCGGTTGAATGTGCCCATCGCGGTGAAGGGACAAATGTCCTGAAGCGGGCCCGTCGTTCCGTCTGCGAATTTGTCCTGTAGGTACGAAAGACCCGTCACTTTGGTTGCGATCTTATGAATACCCTCGATCAACGGCTTTCGGTCGGCCCGGAATTCCAACAGCTTTTCAGCCACGGCCTCATAGAAATCAGTCCAAAGAAAGCGCTGCCGGACCGACCCATCGCCGAATCTTTCTCGCCAATAAGGCTCGTTGCGCCAACGGTCGATATCTTGTGGTTTGTCTTCAAAGGTGAAGGCGATCAGCCCGTCGGCACCCCAATCCCCAACCCCACGCGCGAGTCGCCAAATCACCTCACGGTACGTGTAGAAGTACCATTCACGCTGTGGCTCTTGTTTGACCCATGATACCCGCACGCGCTTCCCGTCGTTCAGGTTCTCGGTGACCGTGCCGATCGCCTTGATGGCCATGACTGATACGGTATTCCCACGATTGTCGAAGGGCAGATTGTGCTTTCGGGTGAAGGTTGACTTGATCGCGATCCTGTCGCCGGGCTGAATGGAGCGAACCAGGTCGAGATGCTTGTCGTCGTAGCCGTTCTCCCAGATGCCTTCGCTCAGAAATCGAGGCGTCTGGTCTTCAGTCCTGCCAAAACTTGCGCCTACGAACCAGTAGAATTTCGGAGCATCGGTGGTTTCTGTCATCTCATCGCCCCTTGTCGTCGTTAGGTATCTGTTTGATATTTATCTTCTTGAAGCATGGTTAGGCGGGAAATTGGCCATTGGCCGTGAACTGATCATAAGCATCCCAAGGTTCCTCCTCGATGATCTCGGCACCTCTGCCGTCATCATCGAAGTGCAGCAGAGAAACCGACATCCCGAGACGCTCTGAAAAGAAGGTGAGTTCCCGCGCCGGTTCGGAGCCACGGCTGAAAGTCCAGATGCCACTTGGAAGTGCCACGGCGCAATCCTCCCCCGACTGAAGTGCGGTAGACCCCAGTGCCGCGATCGAGCCATCCGGAATCTCCATGCCCGACGGGATGAACACACCGCTCTTGAAAGCTGCCCTGCTGGCACGTCCCCATAATGCGAACCCGTCGGTCGCAACCACCATTGCTGCGCGCCGATCAGTAAACTCGATCCATTTTCTGACGGCAGCCAACAGCGACACGCCGTAGCGGTCTGTGATATGCCCCAGCAGGCTACGCGTTATTTCCTGGCCATCGACCTGAATCCGATAGTCGTCAAGCGGCATCAGAAGGTAGGAAGCGAACGTATCCGCTTCCTCTTCACGCTGCTTTTCCGCAGCTTTCCATGCATTTGACTGGAGCGGTAGGCATTGAAAATCGCAGCTTCGCGCCAGTTGTCCGCCAGGGTAGTCGGCCTGACCAAGCTTGGGGCGGTGCAACATGTAATGGCCAAGTTCGTGCGCGACTGTGAAGCGTTCGCGGCCGCGATAGCGGGGTTCTTCGTTGTAGACGATGTGCCATGCAGGCCGCTTGCGATGGGCTCGAAGCATTCCTTCAAATCCGGGAAGTTCGCCGCTGACGACCTTTTCGATGGGGTCTTCGTTGTTCTTCGAGACTTCAAGCGCGAGTTGCTGGATGTCGATGGGAAAGCGATTCTCCCCGAGCGCCATGCGAAGCATTATGGACAGGCGGTTGGCTTCTCTTTGGGGCGTTTTCTTTCCGTCCTTTGCCATCAATCGTCGTCCAGTATGTTCAGCATCTTGCGCAGCCGTTCTTTTGAGTCGGTCGTCATCCCTTTGTATTTGCGAAAGAATGCCAGGTCATCGGCATTTTCTTCATTGGCCCCGTCGCCTGCAAGCAGATATTCGGTTGTGGTGTCGAGCGCCAAGGCTATCTGGCTCAGTTTTTCTGCCGATGGCCGCGTTACCTCCTTGTTTTCGATCTCCCACATGTAACTCTTGCTAGATCCGACCTTCTCCGCGAGGCCCTCCAGCGTCAGGCTGCGCTTCAGTCTGAGTTCGCGCACGCGCTCGCCCAATGGTGTTGGCACGGCAATCCTCCTTTGTGCCGGGGGTTCGTTGTTACCATACATCTAGTTCTTGACACGCAGTACGTGCAATCCCTATCTTCTGCGCAGGTTCGCTATCGCGAACTTTGATTCACGCCATTACAAGACATAGGAGGTCGATATGGCCAAAAGCAAGGAACCGGGCACCCATCATGTGGTGCCCAGCAACGGTGGCGGCTGGGATATCCGTCGCGGTGGGGCAGAGCGTGCCAGCGGGCACTTTGACACCAAGCGGGAAGCGGTGGATCGCGGTCGCGAGATGAGCCGCAACGCTGGGACCGAGCTCAAGGTCCACAACCAGGATGGTCGGATCGGGCAATCGGATTCGCACGGTAACGATCCCCGCAAGATCAAAGGCTAAGGAGAGTTTCCAGATGGCGTCGATCACCAGCTTCATCCGCAACACGCCCGCCGCATCGCTTCGGGCCTACTTCAATACTTCCGGGATCGAGCTGCCGACGACGCTGGATTGGGATGTCCCCGAGCCTGATGTGGTTCGACCGCTGCTTCAGGCCGTGGATAACATGGACGACGCGGCGCGCGGCCGTGTCGTCAACGATGCAGACCGAGTCGGGTCGATGTCTGATGATGCCGGGCAAGTGGCCATCTACAGCGTCATCCATGATCGGGCTATCCTCGACGGTCTTGCCAACGCTTATGACCGGTCGCTCTGGATGTTCCTGAACCAGCGCATGCAGTTCCAGCATGCGGAGGAAGTCCGCTTCACCGATGAACGCCGTCGCGGCCGCAGCTGGGATGGTTTCATCTGTGACCTCGATTGTGCGGTGCGGCGGGATCCGATCGCGGTCGATGCCTTCCGGGCGGCACTGCGCGAGCGGTTTGCGTCGAACAACATTCACGTCGACATCTTCGAACGTGTTCGCCCGACTTTTGATGGCGAAGACTGCGAACTGGTCCAGATCACGGTCTACCGGGAAGGCTTGCCCGACGATCACTTTGCTTTCGACGACGATGGGGAACTTGTCCGACGTGCCTATCGTCCCGTTTTTGAAGCGGCCATGACCTATGAGCCATCGACGGGTGTCATTGAAGTCGTGGCCAATGACCGTGAAAGCCGTTCGGAGCTCGCGCAGTTCGTTGCTCGCCACCTTCTGGGTGTCGAGTTTAGCAGCGAAAAGGTCCCGATGCGTCAATACGACCTTTCGGTGCTGCGCAACCGGTTCGGCTTCCCGACTGACCTAGAGGACGGAATCGAGCGGGTTGATGTTCGCCAATTGCGCCTGATGCCGATCGATCACGAGGGTCGAAGGGTCACGCTCGAAAATACGGCTCGCGCGGGCGGCACGATCTGGGACATGGCGGACGAGGAGTTCGGCGCCACGAATCCCCTAGGGCGCGGATGGGTGATCACGCAAGCCAAGCTGGCGATCAAGTTTTACCCCAAGGGAGATGCGCGTCGTGGTCGGTCTTTGACTCTTGCGGTGACGATGCCACACGGGTGCAACCTCAAGGATCAGACCGAACAGGAACAGCTTATCGGCGAGAAGTACATGCGCCGTTGGGGGATCCTGGTCGATGACCAGCCGCTCTTCGAGGATTGATCAACCGACGTTGGACCTGATCAGCACAATTGCTGAGACTCAACGGGGATCCATCTCGGCCATGGCGCTGTCAACATACTTTGCCGCGGCGGGAAGGCAGCTTCTCGCCGCGGGCCTTTTGGTGCGCAATGGCGATGACAAATTGACCACCTCGCTGGTCGACCACGACGATGAGCCGGTTCCCCTGATCTGGTCGCCAAATGATGGCTCCCACGGCTATTTCAGCAACGCCGCAGGCTGGGTGAAAGTTGCTCCACAACAGACGGCTCTCTATCGGTTGGACATGATGGCAGTCATCGCAAGATTGACAGCGCAGTTCGATCTGGTCGCCCGCCACGGTCCGATCATGTTGTGTCCCGATCTCTTGTGGGAAATTGGAGATGTTCGGCTGGGTCGCCGTGCCGAGCGAATGCCAGTCTGGTTTGCACGCAGGCTGGCAGACGAGGCCGTCGCGACAAAGGTCTCAGAGGTGGCAAAGTCACGACCAGCGCCGCGCACGCGCATCGTGCTGACAACGACACCATCGAGATTGATCAAGCTCGCGTCAGTGCCTGGGCAGGTTGTGGTCAATTTTCGTGACCTGATTGATTTCAACGATGGGCTTGCGGTCCATCCAGAGATGCTTGGGGCCCGTCTTGATGGAGCGCATCCGTCAGATCCGACAGGGGTCTTGAACTTGTCGCCCGATGGCAAGCGGCTGAGCATCCTTGGCGGCGAGCCGGTCAGCTTCAAGACCGATATCCAGATCAAGATCATTCGAGCGCTTGTAGCCGGCCACAAGGAGGGCAGGCGCTACTCAGCAGAAGAGTTGCTGACGGCCGCAGGTTCGGGATCCGGATCGTTGCGACGCACTTTCGGCAATGCGAAGTGGGCCCGTCTCGAATCCTACCTAAAATCGAATAACGGACTCTGGGGGTTCGAGTTCTAGGGTAATTTCTCCCCGTTCTTCTCCCGGCCTGGTCGTCGCTCTTCTCCCATCATCTGCGTGATTTTGCCTTCGGACGCGATCTGATCCGAAGGAGTAGAAGATGACGACCACCCACATGAACCAGGTCGAGCTCGCAGCTCGCTGGAAAATCAGCCCGCGCACGCTCGAGCGCTGGCGTTGGACGGGCGAGGGGCCCGCTTTCATCAAGATCGGTGGCCGGGTCGTGTACCGGCTCGATGATGTCGAGGCTTTTGAAGCCGACCGCCACTGCGCGAGCACGGCTGACAAGCCTGCCGTAAAGTTCGCGTGAGGGGGAGGTCGTGAACATCCCCAACCGCATCACCCTCAATGATCTGCGCGGCATGCCGATCGGCGCCATCGCCGCGCTTTCGGGCGAAGAACTCGCCCCTCTGCGTCTGGAAGCCGAAGACCAACTGCGCACAGCAAAGAGCCTCTGCGACTGGCTCGATGGAGCGATCGCACTGAAGTACGGCGACCGGGCCCATGCCGCGCGCAATGCTGATGGCAAAGACACCGGCACGGTCCGCTTCGCTGATGGTGCCGTGACCGTCGTCGCTGAACTGCCCAAGCGGGTCGATTGGGACCAGGCGAAGCTCGCGGCCCTCGTTGATCGGATCAAGGCGGATGGCGAGAACCCCACCGAGTACGTCGACATCTCCTTTGATGTTGCCGAGCGCAAGTACTCCGCCTGGCCCGCGCATATCCGCATGGCGTTCGACGGCGCGCGCACGGTCCGGACCGGCAAGCAGCGCTTCCGCTTTTCCCTGAACGACGAGGTGACGAAATGATCGGCCAGAGCAAACTGGGCCAGCTGCGCGCGCGCCATTATGGCCTCGAGAAGCTGCCAGAAACCGTCCGGATCCCCGCGTTGGGCAACCGCCGCGAAGAGACGGTCAAGCCGATCGAAACCGCGACTGTGGACGATCTGGCCTTCGCGCTAATCGCACTGAACGAACGGTCCTCGGTCCTCTACCGCGAGATCGATGCTTTGCGGACCTTACAGGACGAAGCGCGCAAAGTCGGCGCTCGGGGCGCAGACATCGCAAGCGATGCGTTGATCACAGCGAAGGGGGGCAAGTGATGGCCCTCCCGATCATCAGCGCCGACGAGCGGCTGGCGCAGCGCAAAGGCATCAAGGGCTGCATCTTTGGCCGGTCGGGTATCGGCAAGACCAGCCTCCTGTGGACGCTGAATGCCCCGACCACGCTCTTCATGGATCTCGAAGCTGGGGATCTGGCGGTCGAGGGCTGGGATGGCGACACGCTGCGGCCCCGCACCTGGAAGGAATGCCGCGACTTCGCCGTGTTCATCGGCGGGCCGAACCCGGCACTGCGCGAAGACCAGCCCTACAGCCAGGCGCATTTCGACGAGGTGAGCGGCCGGTTCGGCGATCCGGCCGTGGTTGATCGCTACGAGACGATCTTCATCGACAGCATCACCGTGGCTGGTCGGCTTTGCTTTCAGTGGTGCCGGGGTCAACCCGAGGCATTCTCGGACAAGACCGGCAAGCCGGATATCCGGGGAGCATACGGGCTCCATGGCCGCGAGATGATCGGGTGGTTGACCCACCTGCAGCATGCGCGGGGCAAGCATGTCTGGTTCGTGGGCATCCTCGACGAGAAGCTGGACGACTTCAATCGCAAGGTCTTCCAGCCACAGATCGATGGCAGCAAGACCGGCTTGGAGCTGCCGGGGATCGTCGACCAGGTCATCACCATGGCCGACATCGCCGATGCCAATGGCCAGCCCCAGCGCACCTTCGTCTGCCAGACGCTGAACCCCTGGAACTACCCCGCGAAGGATCGTTCGGGGCGTCTGGCCATGGTCGAGGAACCGCACCTCGGACGGCTGATGGCCAAGATCCAGAGCCCGATCCGCCCGGCAATGGAACGCCTGAGTTATCCGGCCGTCGCCTCGGCCGACCCTGCCGCATCGTCGGCAGAAATCACTCCTTCCACCAACTCGAACTGAAAGGAACCGTGCCATGTCCGGTATCTGGAACGACTTCAACTCCGCCCAATCCAACTCCAACGTCATCCCCAAGGGCACGCTGGCCAAAGTGCGCCTGACCATCCGCCCCGGTGGCTTCGATGATCCCTCGCAGGGCTGGACCGGCGGTTTCGCCAAGCGCGCCGCGACCGGTGCGGTCTACCTCGACGCCGAATACACGGTGGTCGACGGGCCCTATGCCCGCCGCAAGATCTGGTCGCTGATCGGCCTCTACAGCCCCAAGGGCCCGGATTGGGCCAATATGGGCCGCAGCCTGATCCGCGGCATCCTGAACTCGGCGCGCGGGATTTCCGACAAGGACAACTCGCCCGAAGCGCAGGCCCGCCGCCGCATCAACGGGTTCGGCGATCTGGACGGGCTGGAATTCGTGGCCCGGATCGACATCGGCCAAGACACCAACGGCGACGACAAGAACGAAGTGCGGGGCGCGGTGACGCCGGACCACCGCGACTATGCCGCCCTGATGGGGACGGCCGCCTTGCCGATCAGCACTGCCGCGCCGCAAGGCTATGCCCCGCAGCAGACGGCCGCCGCCACCCGTCCCAGCCAGCCCGCTTCCGCCCCCGGCAATGCCGGTCGGCCGAGCTGGGCGCAGTAAGGGGGGATCGGCCATGCGCCTGCGCCCCCGCCAGAAAACCTTCGTCGAGCGCAGTGTGGCTGCGCTCGCCTCCCGCGGCAACACGCTGGGCGTGGCACCCACTGGTGCTGGCAAGACCATCATGCTTTCGGCGGTCACCGGCGAAATGATCGGTGCCATGTCAAAGAATTCGGGGGCCAAGGCCTGCGTGCTGGCCCATCGCGACGAACTGACCGCCCAGAACCGCGCCAAGTTCCAGCGGGTGGTGCCGGGGATTTCCACCTCCGTGATCGACGCCACCGAGAAATCCTGGGGTGGCCAGGTCGCCTTCGCCATGGTGCCCACGCTGGCCCGGGCATCGAACCTGGCCGACATGCCGCGCCTTGATCTGCTGGTGATCGACGAAGCGCATCACGCGGTGGCCGACAGCTACCGCCGCATCATTGATCGGGTGCGCGATGCCAATCCCGATGCCCGCATCTTCGGGGTCACGGCGACGCCGAACCGGGGCGACAAGAAAGGGCTGCGCGAGGTTTTCGACAACGTGGCCGACCAGGTGCGGCTGGGCGAGTTGATCGCCTCGGGCCATCTGGTGCCGCCCCGGACCTTCGTTATCGACGTAGGCGTGCAGGACGAATTGCGGTCGGTCCGCAAGACCCTGTCGGATTTCGACATGGCTGAAGTGGCGGGCATCATGGACCGCGCGCCGGTCACCGATGAGGTGATCCGCCACTGGAAGGAAAAGGCGGGCGACCGGCAAACCGTGATTTTCTGTTCCACGGTCGCCCATGCCGAACATGTCACCGAAGCTTTCCGCGCAGCTGGGATCACGGCGGCGCTGATCCATGGCGATCTGGCGTCCGACACGCGCAAGGCGATCCTTGCCGACTATGCGGCGGGCAGCATCCGCGTCATCGTGAATGTGGCAGTGCTGACCGAAGGCTGGGATCACCCGCCCACCTCCTGTGTCGTGTTGCTGCGCCCCTCATCCTACAAGTCCACCATGATCCAGATGGTAGGGCGCGGCCTGCGCATCGTGGATCCGGAAGAACACCCCGGCATCGTGAAGACCGATTGCGTCGTGCTGGACTTCGGCACTTCCAGCCTGATCCACGGCACGCTGGAACAGGATGTCGATCTGGACGGCAAGACCGAGGTTGGCGATGCGCCGACCAAGTCCTGCCCCGGCTGCGGCGCTGAAATCCCGCTGGCAGCAACCGAATGCCCGCTCTGTGGCGAGGTTTTCCCGCGGGAGGATGAAGACGGCGGCGAAGGCGGCGGCACGGTCCCGCTTTCGGGTTTCATCATGACCGAGATCGACCTGCTGAAACGGTCCAGCTTCGCATGGGTCGACCTTTTCGGCACCGACGACGCGATGATGGCAACCGGCTTCACAGCCTGGGGCGGCATCTTCTGGCTGGACGGGGTCTGGTTTGCCGTAGGCGGGGCGAAGGGCGAACGCCCGCACCTGCTGGGTGTGGGCGAACGAACCGTCTGCCTCGCGCAGGCCGACGACTGGCTGAACACCCATGAAACCGACGAAAGCGCCTTCAAGACCCGTTCCTGGCTGCGCCAGCCGCCGACCGAAAAGCAACTGCAATATCTGCCGCCCGAGTGCCGCCATGACTTTGGCCTGACGCGCTACCGCGCCTCGGCGCTGATGACCTTCGGTTTCAACAAGCGCGCCATCCGCCAGCTGATCGACAGCGCGGCCAGCCCCGAACGGAGGGCGGCATGACCCATGACTTCCATCACCATCATCACGGCCGAGGACCGGCGGCGGCTATGGCATCCGCGTGGAACACTCTGTGCTGTCTGCCGGCAACCCAGCCGTGGCTTTGGCTGGTTCGATCCGGTGCTCTCGAAGCGGCCCCGGCCATCGGTCTGGTTCTGCTCGATGTCCTGCCAAGGCTACTGGACGTGTTTGGCGCGGGAGCGTGTGGCCGTGGTTGACCTGACCGATGAAGAACGTGCGGCCGTCAGCGCCACCATGAAACGCGTCGCCCTGCTGATGGATGAGATCGGCTGGTCCACCCTGCTGGCCGGTCTGACCGAGGCGCAGGTCCGCGCCCTCATCGAGGAATCCGTCGAGGGTTTCCGTGAGGCCATGTCCGACATCGCCAAAGCCAATGCGCCAGAGGTGCCGTTTTGACACTGGACTTCAGCCACCGCCCCAGCTTCGCTGACCAGGTCAATGCCACCGTCGATCAGGCCCTGACCGCCGATCAGGCGACGCGCACACCCCGTGACTATCTTGGTGGATCCCGCCTCGGCCACGCCTGCGAACGCGCCCTGCAGTTCGAATTCACGGCCACGCCGAAAGACGAGGGCCAGGACTTCGGCGGCCAGGCGCTGCGCATCTTCGCCATCGGCCATGCGCTGGAGGATCTGGCCGTGGCCTGGCTGCGCGACGCGGGCTTCGACCTTTACACCCGGAAGGGCAACCGACCCGATGGCGGCCAGTTCGGCTTTTCGGTCGCGGGTGGGCGCATCCGGGGCCATGTCGACGGCATCATCGCTGCTGGCCCCGTGGGTTTCGATCTCGCCGTTCCCGCGCTCTGGGAATGCAAGACCATGAACGCCAAGAACTGGCGCGCCTGCGTCAAGGACGGGGTCACGAAGTCCAAGCCGGTCTATGCCGCCCAGATCGCCGTCTATCAGGCCTACATGGAAGCCAGCGTGCCCGGCATCAGCGCCGCGCCTGCCGTGTTCACCGCGATCAACAAGGACACGGCCGAGATGCACTATGAGCAGGTGCCCTTCGATGCCGATCTTGCGCAGCGCATGTCGGATCGCGGGGTGCGGATCCTGCAGGCGACCGACGCGGGTGAATTGCTGCCCCGCATCGCTGCCAGTGCTGATTTCTTCGAATGCCGCTTCTGCCCATGGGCCGCGCGCTGCTGGAGGCTGGATCGGTGAGTGACGACAGCATTCTGCATTTCAACCCGTGGATGGACTTCAACGATGGCCCCCCGGCCGAAAACCCGTTCGGCTGCGATCCTGACCCCGATCAGATTTCTACCTTCCTCGACACCGTGTTCAGCTGGTGCGAAGGGCTGATCCCCCTGCGCGGCTTCGTCGACAAGGGACAAGGCCGGGACGGCAAGCCGCACAACATCTGGATCGCGGCCGATGGTACCGCCCGCGAAAAACTGGCGACCTTCGCGGCATGGGCCAATCGTGAAGGGGCGGCCGTCTATGTCATCCCCGGCACGGTCGCTGAACAAGGTCAGGCCCGTGCCGCCGATGTGCTGCAGATGCAGGCCCTCGTGGTTGATCTGGATGCGGGCGACATCCCGGCCAAGCTGGATCACATCGTCAGTCACCTCGGCACGCCCACGCTGATCGTAGAAAGCGGTGGCCGCACGCCCGAGGGCGCGGCCAAGCTGCACGTCTGGTGGAAACTGACCGAACCCGCCGATGGCGAGGATCTGGCCACCCTGTGCCGCCTGCGCGGTGATATCGCGGTGAAGGTCGGCGGCGACACGCATTTCCGCTCTGCGCACCAGCCTATCCGTGTCGCGGGTACGGTCTATCACAAGAACGGGCACCAGCGGTTGGTACAGATCCGCAACTACGACCCGGTCGAAGTCGATCTGGCGGATTTCGCGGAAAGGGTGGCCGACATGCCGCCGCTGCCGGGCGTTGGCATGGCCAGTCCTCCGCTGTCCGTCACCAAGCCCGGTGTTGATGCCGTCCTGACCACACCGGTGCGCGAGGGTGCGGTGGATGACTGGTCGCGATTTCAGGGGGCGAGCGCCGCCATCGGGCATTACATCCGCCTGGTCCACGATGGCCGCATTGACCCTGCCGAAGGCTGGGAGGCGATCTGCGGCTACAACGCTGCCATGCTGCGCCCCGAATGGCCGCTCGATCGGCTTCAGGCCGAGGCCGAACGCCTCTGGGCACTGCATGTGAAGCGCAACGGCCCGCCGCTCATTCGCGCGGCACGCATCAACGCCCCCGCCAGCCCGCTGCCAACCTTCAGTCTTGGCGCACTGCTCGATGATCGCAGCCCGATGCCCGATGACATCATCGCGCCGCGCGTCCTGACGCCGGGCGGGCTGCTGGTGTTGGGCGGAGCGCCCAAGGTCGGCAAGAGCGACTTCCTGATCTCGTGGCTTGTCAACATGGCCGCGGGGGTACCGTTCCTCGGCTTCACACCACCCCGGCCGCTGCGCGTGTTCTATCTGCAGGCGGAGATCCAGTATCACTACCTGCGCGAACGGATGCAGCAGATCAGCCTATCGCCCGGGGTGATCGCCGCCGCACGCGACACTTTCATCGCCACGCCCAAGCTGAAGCTGCTGCTGGATGCCGACGGTGTTACCCGCATCGTCGAGGCCATCCGGGTGGCTTTCCCCGACGAGCTACCCGACATCATCGTCATCGATCCGATCCGCAACCTCTTTGACGGCGGCCCCGAAGGCGGCGGCGAAAACGACAACACTGCCATGATGTTCTTCCTGAAGGACCGGGTGGAGGTTCTGCGCGAGGCGATCAATCCGGACGCGGGCGTCATCCTCGCCCACCACACACGCAAGGCCGCCAAACACCAGGTCAAGGACGACCCCTTCCTCGCCCTCTCCGGCGCCAGCGCGCTGCGGGGCTTTTACACCTCGGGTCTTCTCATGCACCGGCCCGACGAGGACAGCACCCAGCGCCGCCTGGAAATCGAGTTGCGCAATGGCCCCGCGCTGCCGGGCAAGCTGATCGACAAGGTCGCGGGTCGCTGGGTCGAATTGAACCCGCTGAATGAGCGGCTGGTGCGCAAGGAGGTCGGGGCCAAGTTCGACGCCGAACGGCTGCGCAAGCATGATGTCATCCTCGGCATGTTGCTCGATGAGGCGGCGGGAGAGCGGCTCTACACCGCCATGCAGTTTGCCGAGACCTTCGAGAACCGGGGCGGTCTGGGCAGCAAGCACACCATCCGCGAACGCCTGAGCGTGCTCGCCACCAAGGGTTTCGTGAAGTTCCTGCGCGACCCTTCGAGCTTTGGCTACCCCGTCACCCGGTCCCGGTTCGGCTATCTCTGCGTGGAAGGCATGCAGTTCGGTTTGCCCGTCGAGGAGGTCGATCCGGCCACCGGCGAAGTCACCACATCCGCCCGTCCGGTCCTGCCCAGCCACTTCAAATGCCCGCAGTCCGGGCTCAGCCTTCAGGTCGAAAATCCGGCTGTCTGGGTCTACCAGGACGGGTCCGAGGACGACCTAACTCATATGAGTGAGGCCTGACTCATATGACAGCGCCAACTGTGCACTCAATGAATTCAACGGGTTACGCGCAAATAAGAGTTAGGTCCCTAACTCATGCCCGAAGACTTCGTGAAGTCTTATTCTATAATGAAATCAGCAGGTTGGTAACCTCGGAACAGTTAGGTGCTGAACCCCCATACTACGTATGGGATGGCCCCACCCTCGGGTGGGCCACTCATCCCATGCGTAAAGGCCTGGCGCGCGGGCCGCCCTGACAGGTCCCCCATCCTCCGATCCGACGACGGCGGCCCGTACCGCCAAGCACATGACCGCCGTCGTCTTCCACCAGGACCAGCCCACCAAGACAGGAGAGCCATCATGGCTACGACGACTCTGATCCCCAAATCCGACAGCGCAAGGTTTGAATTGCTGCCCGTCACCAGTTCAAGCCACCACTGCATCCTCGCCCTTGATCTGGGCACCACCACCGGATGGGCCCTGCGCGGCCATGACGGTCTGATCACCAGCGGCACTGTCAGTTTCCGCCCCAGCCGGTTCGACGGTGGCGGCATGCGCTATCTGCGCTTCACCAACTGGCTGGGCGAGTTGGACCGTCTGTCCGGTCCCATCGCAGCCATCTGGTTCGAGGAGGTCCGTCGCCATGTCGCGACCGACGCCGCCCATGTCTATGGCGGCCTGATGGCCACGCTGACCGCTTGGGCTGAACTGCGCGGCGTGCCTTACGAGGGCGTCCCGGTCGGCACCATCAAGCGCCACGCCACCGGCAAGGGCAATGCCGACAAAGACGCGATGATCGCAGTTGCCCGGGCCCGTGGCTTCAACCCCGCCGACGACAACGAGGCCGATGCCATCGCGCTTCTGCTCTGGGCCATCGCAACGAATGGGGGTGTCGCATGAGGTGGCATCCCCACGGTTACGGCGGTCAGCGCCGCGATCCTGAGCAGGTCAAGCGCGAGGGCTGGCACGAACAGGGCGTGCTGGCGGTGTCGGCCGACGATCAGCGTCTGACATGGCCGGAGCGCGAACTGGTCCGCCAACTTGGCGAGAAGCTTTACGGGCGCCGCCCGATGAGAAAGGAGGTTCGCCATGGCTGATCGCATCTGGACGGCCGAGTGCGTGGCCGATCATTTCGAGGAAGCGTTCCGCACGCTGCGAAAACTGCCACCCATGAAGGCGCAAGGGTTCTTCAACGCCTGGCCGCAGATCGTCCGCACCAGCCGCGAGATCGCGGCGATGGAACCCGAGCCGATGCGGGTCTGGCCATCGGCCGCTGCCATCACGCGGCTGGAGCAGACCTCGGACTGGGTGCTGTGGATCGAGGAGGTCGAGCGCAAGCTAGTCTGGTCGCGCGCGGCCCGCGTGCCGTGGAAGCAGATCAGCGGGGAGATGGGCTGCGACCGCACCACCGCTTGGCGACGCTGGCAGCTGGCGCTGACCAAGATCGCGGCGCGACTGAATGCGTAAGCGACTCCAATGTGTTGCAACACTTTTCCCTTCGACATCTGCAACATGTTCGTGCTATGCCGAAGGCAAGATGGGGAGAGTGCGCCGAAGGGTTCGCTCTCCCCTTTGCTTTTGGGCGATGCGGCTGGATTTCGGGTTGGTTTCCGGGGTCCGGCAGGGGTCCAGCCGTGGTCTATCCCGCTAACCCACTGATTTCTGGTTCCTTCCTGGCCATATTCGTATGCTGGCGGGCGAAGCGCGGCGCATCGCTAGCGACAGAGCCGTTTTTTTGGGAGTCCACCCCCTCGGGAAGCCACCCGAAAACGGCACAGATAGCACGATAAAACAGGCACTTGGCTGGTGGACTCCGGAGTGGATACCGCCGGATTCCTGCAGCCGGTGAAATCCGGCGTGGATTCCTCATCCGGGGTCCAGCCCGGAAGCCAGCCCATCCTTCAAGAGGACGCCCCATATGACCCTGAGCTTCGCCCCGGAGCGCATCGAGCAATGGCCGCTCGCGCGCTTGCAGCCCTATGCTCGCAATGCCAAGGCGCATGGCGCGGATCAGGTCGCCAAGATCGCGGCCAGCATGGCTGAGTTCGGTTGGACCGTGCCCTGCCTCGTCGCCGAGGATGGCGAGTTGATCGCGGGTCATGGCCGGGTGCTGGCGGCAACGCAGCTGGGCTTGACCGAAGCGCCGGTGATCGTGCTTGGCCACCTGACCGAGGCGCAGCGCCGGGCATATCGCATTGCGGACAACAAGCTGACGGAACTTGGCACTTGGGACGTGGCGTTGCTGTCGGCGGAACTGAACGATCTGCTGGCAGAGGATTTCGACCTGTCGCTGGTCGGTTTTTCCGACGGCGAGTTGGACAAGCTGCTGGCCTTTGTGCCGGAAGAGGACGGGGAAGAAGGTGGCGCCGGGGGTTCCATGCCGCCGGTGACCATCCCCGAACCGCCGCGTAACCCGGCATCGCGGACCGGCGATCTGTGGATCCTCGGGGACCATCGGCTGCTTTGCGGCGACAGCACCAGCGCGGCCGATGTGCGCCGTCTGATGAATGGCGAACGGGCGATCCTGTTCGCCACCGACCCGCCGTATCTGGTGGATTACGACGGTTCCAACCATCCGACACGGAACAAGGATTGGTCGGCGTCCTACGGCACGACCTGGGATGACAGTTCGCAGGGGGCCGAGCTTTACGACGGCTTCATTTCCGCCGCCGTGGCGGAAGCGATCTCCGAAAATGCTGCGTGGTATTGCTGGCACGCCTCGCGCCGCCAGGCGATGCTGGAGGCTTGCTGGGAAAAGGCCGGTGCCTTCGTCCATCAGCAGATCATCTGGGTTAAGGACCGCGGGGTTCTGACCCGGTCGCACTACCTCTGGAAGCACGAGCCCTGCTTCATGGGCTGGCGCCGCCCGAACCGCCCGCCAAAGGTGGCTGAGGAAACCCTGCCATCGACATGGGCGCTGCCCAGCTTCGCAAAGGACGACCGGCCCGACCACCCTACGCCGAAACCGCTCGACGCCTTCGGGATCCCGATGCGCCAGCATGTGACACGCGGCGGGCTTTGCTACGAGCCATTCTCTGGCTCCGGCTCGCAGATCATGGCGGGCGAAGCCAACGGCCGCCGCGTCTTTGCGATGGAAATCAGCCCGGCCTACATCGATGTCGCCGTTGAACGCTGGCAGGCCGAAACCGGCAAGGACGCGATCCTCGACGGCGACGGCCGGACCTTCGCGCAGGTGAGAACCGAGCGGCTGGGCGACGACGCCGAACCACCAGCCGATACGCCGGACACGGACGCCGCCCCTGAACCCGCGCGAAAGCGCAAGACCGCCGCGTGACATGCATGACCTGGCTTTACCTTCCTCCGGACGCGTTTCCGGAACCGGAGACGCATGCCTGTTCGGCCTCTCCCTCTGCTCTGGCGCGGGTGGTCTCGACCTCGGTCTCACTATCGCCATCCCCGGATATCGTGCTGTGGGCCATGTCGAACGGGAAACCTTCGCCGCAGCCACTCTCGTGGCGCGGATGGAAGACGCGTCCCTGGATCAGGCTGTTGTCTGGGACGACGTTGGAACCTTCGACGGCCGCCCGTGGCGCGGCGCGGTGGACATCATCACTGCGGGCTATCCGTGCCAGCCGTTCAGCGTCGCGGGCAAGCGCCGAGGTGCGAATGATCCGCGCCACCTCTGGCCCCATGTCGCCCGCATCATCGGTGAGGTCGAGCCGCCCTTCGTCTTCCTCGAGAATGTCGCCCATCATCTCCGCCTCGGCTTCCCCGAAGTCGCCAGCGGACTGGTCGGCATGGGCTACCGCCTTGCGGCAGGCCTCTTCACGGCGGCGGAAGTCGGTGCGCCCCACAAGCGGGAGCGGCTGTTCATCCTCGCCATCCGCGAAGGCGACGAGCTGGCCGACCCCGCGCGCCTGCTCTGGCACCCGGTCGAGTGGCGGGAACCGGACGGAATTGCTCCGCCTCTGGCCGACGCCGAGGGCCAGCGCCAACGAGAACCGGCAGACCAAGCCGACGCCATCGCAGGAAGCTGGGCAGCACGGCATGAACCTGGCGACGACGGCAGCCCTGTGGCCGACGCCGCAGATCGACAGTTTCCGCAGCCGGGGAGGCGAGCGGCGCGACGAGAAGGGTCTGGACCGGATGGCGCGGGACTGGCCGACGCCGATGGCGAACGATGGCTGCAAGCCGAGTGCGGGCAACCGGCGAACAGCCGATCTGACCCATGCGGCGGGGATGTGGATGACGCCGACGGCGCGCGATCACAAGGACGGGGCGACGACACTGGCGAACACGCCGGTGAACGGCCTGCTTGGCCGCCAGGTCCTGGTGACGCCAATGCCTGGGAGCGGTACCTCCGATGCGCGCCGGACCTTGAACCCGCTGTTTGTCGAGGCGCTGATGGGCTGGCCCACCGGGTGGACCGGCTTCGCCTCTGTGGCAACGGCGTGGTCCCCCTGGTTGCGGCGCATGCGCTTCGAACTTTGGCGGCTGAACTGCTGGCCGACGGTTGAGGTGGCGGGATGAAGCAGTCCCGCCTCATGTCGTTGGTCGAGTCCGTCGCCAACGTGGTCGTCGGCTACGGCGTCGCCGTCGTCACGCAGATCCTGATCTTCCCCATCTTTGGGCTGCACACGACGCTGGCGCAGAACCTGAAGATGGGTGCGGTGTTCACAGTGGTAAGCATAGCGCGATCCTACGTCCTGCGGCGGCTGTTCGAAAGATGGCGTTGACGCAAAACGTGATGCTTACTAATCTTGAGACAGCGAAGACGATCTTGTCGTATTGATCAAGCCAGAGGCTGGTCAGATCTGAAGGTTCATCCATCAGGTTTCGCTGTCCGGCATGCGGAACCACGAAATCTCGGGTCTCGCGCGAGCAAGAGCTTCCTGCCGGGGAGCGTCCGTCAGGACGCCGCGCATTCGCTTCTCATGAAGTCGAATGGAGTACCCGTGCCATGAAAGCACTGAAGAAACTGCGCCGTATGAAGATGCTCACACAGGGGGGCCGCTGTTTCTACTGCGGTCTGCCCATGTGGGATGAAGCCCTGGATCCCTGTCGGCCGCTATCGTGCAGGTCGGGCGAATTGCCGAAAACCCTCCGATGCACGGCCGAGCACCTCCATCCTCGTTCCGAGGGTGGTGCGAACACCGCTGACAACATCGTTGCCGCCTGCTTGTTCTGCAACAACTCGCGTCACCGGCGGAAACGGCCACTGTCGCCCGAAGCGCACCGCGCGCATGTGCAGCAGCGCATGGCGGCGGGACGATGGCTTGCGGCGCAAATTGGGGCGTGGGTGCAAAGGGTCTAGACGAGCACCGACGTCGCAGCGTCATTCCAAGAAGAAACGCCGCCCCGGGTGGGGCGGCGGGGCTTTAGTGTATCGTTTGATCCTACGCAGCCGGAAGTTTGTAAACCCTTCCCCGATCTTCCACCTTTTCCGAGGTGATGGTGAGGCCGAGCTTCTTCTTCAGCGCCCCGGACATTGCTCCTCTCACGGTATGACTGAGCCAGCCCGTCGCTGCGACGATCTCGGCGATAGTTGCACCTTCCGGTGCGCGCAACATTACGATCAGGGTGTCCTGCTTGGTGCCAGCGCGGCGCATCGGTTCGGTGCCGCTGGGGATCAAGGTCGCGGGTGCCGGATCGTCGGTGATCCCGAGGGTCGAATAGGCCAGCGGCGTGGCGCGCAGGGTGATCGAGCCGCGATCTTCGTCGTGCCGCCAAACCGTGTTCAGGTCGGTGGCGGCAACTTCTTCAAGAAGCGCGTGCTTCAAAAGGCTTTTGCACACGTTGCCGACGGCACCGCCTTTCAGCTTGGCCGTGATCGGAAACACCATCCCGTCGTCGCGCCCGCAGGCCGTTGAAAGGATGATGGATTGGGTGTCAGTCAATTGGATCTGGGTCATCGTCGTCTCCGTATCGGGGCGTGACAATCGCGCCCCTCCTACGAGACCAAGCCCGCCAGTCGGCGGGCGTGTCCCGGAAGGGGTGTCGTCACTCGGCGTGTTCGCCTTCCTTGAAGGCGCTGTCGGTGATCTCGCGCAGTTTGGCGCGGTAGTGGTTCAGGGTGCCGACTTGGCCCCAATGAATCTCGTCGGGGCTGGTCTCGAAATGATCAGCGCTGAGGGTTGCCAGCCGCGCGAGCATCCCGTCGATCTCGTGTTTGGCGGCAAGGAAGGCGTTCAGGGCTTTGGAATTGTCGATGGCGCGGTGGGTCATTTTGAAGGCTCCTTGATCAAGTTGCATCGCTTCCGTTGATCAACGTTCGCTCTCGTCCGGATGCTTATCAACCGAATAAGCCAATGGTTTTGAATGATAATCGGAGCGCGTGATGCAGGGCATGAGCGAGCGGCAGTATGCCGCGCATGTCGGCCTGTCGCGGGGGGCAATCCAGAAAGCCAAGGAGACCGGGCGGCTGGTTCAACACCCCGATGGCTCGATTGATGCCATCGCATCGGATGCGCGGCGGGCTGCGATGACCGACCCCGCAAAGCAGCGTGGCGCGAAGGCCGCGGCCGCGCCAGCCACGTCGAAGCTGAAGCCTGTGCCAGATACCGCGCTGTCGGCCGTGGGTGAGACGCTTCGCGACGAAGGGTTGCCCGCCCCGGTCAGCGGTGGTGGCACGACCTTCCTGCAGGCCAGGACCGCCAACGAGGTGCTGAAGGCGCAGGAGCGCAAGCTTAAGCTCGCCCAACTGAAGGGAGAACTGATCGATCGCAATCGCGCGGTGGGGCTTGTCTTCCGGCTGGCGCGGGAGGAGCGCGATGCCTGGGTGACCTGGCCCGCGCGGGCGGCAGCGCTGATGGCGTCGGAACTGGGGGTGATGATCGCGGATCACGGAGTGCTGGAGCCCGCCATGATGCAGAAGGTGCTGGAAGCCCATGTCCGTGCCCAACTCGACAGCCTCGCCGAGGTCCGCATCGACCTTCGCTGAAGCTGAAACCTTTGATGGTGCGGATGAGCTTCTGCGGGCCTGGGGCCGGGGCGTCCGACCCGATGCCGATTTGACGGTGTCGCAATGGGCCGATGCGCACCGGATGCTGGGGTCGCGCGCCAGCGCCGAACCGGGACGCTACCGCACGTCGCGCACGCCCTACATGCGCGAAATCATGGACGCGCTGTCGCCAAGTTCAACTGTCCAGCGTGTGGTGTTCATGAAAGCGGCACAGGTTGGCGCGACCGAAGCCGGGAACAACTGGATCGGCTTTGCCATCCACCAGGCGCCGGGGCCTATGCTGGCGGTGCAGCCGACCGTGGAACTGGCCAAGCGCAATTCGCGCCAGCGGATCGATCCGCTGATCGAGGAAAGCGCCGCCCTGCGTGAACGGGTCAAACCGGCGCGGTCGCGCGATGCCGGCAACACCATGCTGTCCAAGGAATTCGCGGGCGGCATCCTGATCATGACCGGGGCGAACTCGGCTGTCGGTCTGCGCTCGACCCCGGCGCGCTACATCTTTCTGGACGAGGTCGACGCATATCCGGCGTCGGCCGACGAGGAAGGCGATCCGGTCAGTCTTGCTGAGGCGCGGTCGCTGACCTTTGCCCATCGGCGCAAGGTGTTTCTGGTCTCGACGCCGACGATCCGGGGGCTGAGCCGGATCGAGCGCGAATACGAGGCCAGCGATCAGCGTCGGTTCTTCGTGCCGTGCCCACATTGCCGCCAGTTCCAGTGGCTGAAATTCGAGCGGCTGCGCTGGGAAAAGGCGCGGCCCGAGGCTGCCGAATATCACTGCGAAGGCTGCGAACGCCCCATCGCGGAACACCACAAGACGGCGATGCTGGAGGCAGGCGAGTGGCGCGCAACGGCTGTCGCCGCCGATCCCAGCACCGTCGGCTATCACCTCTCGGCGCTCTATTCGCCGATCGGCTGGCTCAGCTGGGAGCGGATCGTGCGGTCATGGGAGGCAGCGCAGGGCTCGGACGAGGCGATCCGGGCGTTCAAGAACACGATCCTTGGCGAGACTTGGGTTGAGAGCGGCGAAGCGCCGGACTGGTCGCGGCTTTATGATCGCCGCGAGGCGTGGAAGCCGGGCATCGTCCCTGTGGGCGGGTTGTTCTTGACTGCGGGGGCCGACGTCCAGAAGGACCGGATCGAGGTTGATGTCTGGGCCTGGGGCAGGGGTGGGACAAGCTGGCTGGTCGATCACATCGTCATCGACGGCGGACCCGATCATCAGGGCGCGTGGGCGGAACTGACAAAGCTGCTGGACCGCACATGGGCCCATCAGAACGGCGCGCTTCTGCGGCTGGCCAAGCTCGCCGTCGATACAGGCTACGAGGCTCCGGCCGTCTATGCCTGGTCGCGGCGGCAAGGCGTGGCGCAGGTTGCCCCGGTCAAAGGCGTCGAAGGGTTCAATCGCTCCAGCCCGGTATCGGGGCCAACTTACGTCGATGTGACCGACGCGGGCAAACGCCTGCGCCGGGGCGCGCGGCTGTGGACGGTGGCGGTATCCACCTTCAAGGCGGAAACCTACCGCCACCTTGGCTTGCCACGCCCGACCAAGGAGGAACTGGCCGATGGGGTGCAGTTTCCGCCCGGCACAGTGCATCTGCCCGACTGGGTGGACAGCGAATGGCTGAAACAGCTGGTGGCCGAGGAACTGGTCACCGTGCGCACCAAGCGCGGCTTCGCACGGCTTGAATGGCAGAAATTGCGCGAGCGTAACGAGGCGCTGGATTGCCGGGTTTACGCCCGCGCTGCCGCCTGGATCGTCGGGGCCGACCGCTGGTCCGAGGCGCGCTGGGCCGATCTGGAGGTGCAGGTCGCGGGGGACGGCAGGGACGAGCAGGGTCGCGAAAAAGCCGCCGCAGGATCAATCCGTGCGGTGCGCAGTCCGGCACGGCGTAGGTCTGTGGCGTCGAATTACATGCGGTAATCAGATGCATGGCCTTGCGCCGACAGGGCCAATTGTCGGCGCAAGGGGCGGTCGCGCTTCAGATACCACTCGCGGCTCATAGCATCCGTTCGCGACGGCAGGCGTTCGGCATAGATCAGGCACCAAGCTCGGCCGCGTGTCGACTTAGCACCGGTGCCCGAATTGTGCTGGGCCAGGCGGCTATCGAGATCGAGGGTCCATCCGACATAGGTGCGATAGCCATCCGGGGCATCACAGCCGAGGACATAGACGAACCCGGTCATTGCTCTCTTGTACGGCCCGAGCCACGATGGCTTAGCAGTGGGCCGCGACGGCGGGCGGCAAAGTTTCCGATGATCATGCGGATATCGCGCTCATCGATATCTTCGGGATCGAAGGATCCATCACTCCATTCGAGCATCTGGTCGTGATCCTCGTGCCGGGGATCGGTCACGGCTTCCAGAAACGCCTCGAATCCGCTGATGCCGCCGACATCGTCGGGCGGTGCGCGGCGGGCTCCGCCGACGAAGGCAGGGTAGTCAGTTTGGTCTTCACCCTGCCGGACGCCGTCCAGGATGATGTGATGCCGCCAGTTGTCGCCGAAATCGTAGACGTAAAGAAAGCGATCAACCCCGCGCTCGACCAGCGTCTTGAGACGGATGCTCTTCGCTTGCAACACCTTGCGGTCCCAAGCGCTGTCGTCGGGATAAGGCTCGCCATAGACTTGGTCGCCGACGACAAATTCGAACATATGCGCGCCCTGCCAGCGCATCGTGACCTGAATGATGTCGTGCAGCGCTGTCAGGGTGGAAGACAGAGGCACGTCGACCGAGCGCCAGACCTGCGGGTCGGTCCCTTCAAGTTCGATGCGGATGCGGACGACTGGTTCGTTCATGACTGGTGCTGTTTTCCTGCGGCGAAACCCCAAACCTAACGGATAATACCCCATGCCGACAACTGCAGAGCTGAAGACTCGCCGCGATGCCTTGTCAGCGCAGCGCTCCAGCGGCGTGGCGCGGGTCAGCTATGACGGAAAGACCGTGGACTACCGCAGCCTTGCCGAGATCGACCGGGCCATCGAGGTGCTGGACCGCGACATCGCGACTGCCGAGGGGCGCAAGATCATCCGGCAGGTGCGCGTGATCACCACCAAGGGGCTGTGACGCATGGGCTGGCTTGATGCCTTTCGCCGCCGGGGCACCGACGGCCCTGTCGCTGTGCGCGCGCGGCTTGAAGGGGCGATGTCGCAGCGTCGGTTGCGGGGCTGGCAGCCGCCGCTGGAAAACATCAACTCACTGATCGCCTCGGGTGGCCCCCGTCTCTTGGCAAGGTCACGCGAGTTAGTGGTGACCAATGGCTATGCTGCCAATGCCTGTGAGGCTTTCGCGTCGAACCTCGTCGGCGATGGGATCAAGCCCTCGTCGCTGATCGAGGATCCGGTCTTGCGCGATCAGGTGCAGCGGTTGTGGTTGGCCTGGACCGACGAGGCCGATGCTGATGGGCTGACCGATTTCTACGGCCTGCAGGCGATGGTTGCGCGGGAGATGTTCGTTGCGGGCGAATGCTTTGTCCGGATGCGTCCGCGCCGGGCCGAGGATGGTCTGCTGGTGCCCATCCAATTGCAATTGCTGCAATCGGAGATGCTACCCTTCGAGAAGACCGAGGCGGCGGCCAACGGCAATCGCATCCGCTGCGGCATCGAGTTCGATGCCATCGGGCGTCGCGTCGCCTATCACTTCCGCCGCCGCCATCCCGGCGACAGCACCGATCAGGGGATGGTCACGCCGGAAACGGTCCGCGTCCCGGCCGGGGACGTTTTGCACATCTACCGCCCCATCGACGCGGGGCAAATCCGGGGCCTGCCGCATGTGGCGCCCGCCATGGTACGTCTGTTTCTGCTCGACCAATATGACGACGCCGAGCTTGACCGGAAGAAGACGGCGGCGATGTTCGCGGGCTTCATCACCAAGACCGCACCCGAAGAGCAGCTGATGGGCGAGATCGAGGCGACCGATGACAGTGGTGCCACTGTAAGTCTGGAGCCCGGCACTCTTCAGGTGCTGTTGCCGGGTGAAGACGTCAAGTTCTCCAGCCCCGCAGACGTTGGCGGTGGCTACGAGGCGTTCCAGTACAGGACGCTGCTGTCGGTCTCGGCCTCGCTGGGGCTGCCCTATCATCTGGTGACTGGCGACGTGCGGCAGGCCAACTATTCGTCCTTGCGCGCCGAACTCGTCGAGTTCCGCCGTCGCGTCGAGCAGTTGCAGCACGGGGTGGTCGCGCATCAACTCTGCCGCCCCGTCTGGGCGCGCTGGCTAGAAACCGCGGTGTTGTCGGGGGCGCTGGACCTACCGGACTTCGCCCGGTCCCCCGCGCGCTATCGCCCGGTGAACTGGATCCCGCCGCGTTGGGATTGGGTCGATCCCTTGAAGGACATTCAGGCGCAGGTGCTGGCGATGGAGGCGGGGATCATCTCGCGGCGCAAGGTGGTCGAGGCCACAGGCTACGACGTCGAGGAAATCGACCGCGAGAATGCTGGGGACGCCAAGCGAGCCGGGGACATGGGGCTCACCTATCGCACCAGCCCGGGCGAGACGCAGGGGGCGCGGGCCACACCAACCCGCAAGCCGGAAACCGAGACAGAACAGGAGGCGTAAGCCGATGAACAGCTGGTACACGATCCGCGCCCAAAGCACCGGCGCGGAGGTGGTGATCTATGACGAGATCGGGGCTTACGGCGTCTCGGCCAAAGGTTTTCTTGCAGAACTGGCAGCACTTCCGGACGCCACACCGCTGGCCTTGCGGCTGAACAGCCCGGGCGGCTCGGTCTTCGACGCGGTGGCGATCTACAATGCGATCAAGCGCCATACCGGCACGGTCACAGTCTGGATCGACGGTATCGCCGCCTCCGCCGCCTCCTACATCGCGATGGCAGGCGACGAGATCGTCATGCCGGAAAACGCCTTCCTGATGATCCACGATCCTGCCGGGGTGGTCATGGGCACCGCCATCGACATGCGCGCGATGGCCGAGGCGCTCGACAAGATCAAGGGCAGCCTGCTGCAGGGCTATGCCGCCAAGTCCGGACGCCCGCAGGAAGTGATTGCCCCCTTGATGGCGGCGGAAACATGGCTCGACGCCAAGGATGCGCTGGATCTTGGCTTTGCCGACCGCATCGCAGAACCGGTCCGCATCGCCGCGCGGTTCGATGTCGGGCGGTTCCGGAATGCACCGCCGGTGCTGGTAGAGGGCGCGGGTGTCGAGGCTGAGGATGAACCTTCGGGCTCTTCGGAAGCAGCTGCCGACGATGTGCCGGAGGCAGCCGCGTCCGACGACGACGCTGAAGGTGTCGCGGGGAACGACGACCTTGTGAACGATGATCGGCCCGCTGCCGAACCCGATCCGCCCCCTGATCCCGGCGCGCCGCCGCTGGTACTAGATGCCGCCAGTGCCGTCCCCATTGTCGATGCCGCCACCATGCGCGCCGACGTCCTTGCCCATGCCCGCGCCGTTGTCGATCTCTGCCGTCTCGCCGGGCAGCCGCAAATGGCGGGCCGGTTCCTCGAACGCGACGCCGGTCTTGACGAGGTCCGCGCCGCCCTCCTGGCCCTCCGCGCCGAGAGGGAACCCGACATTTCCGCCGCCCATCCGCAACCCGGCCGCCCGTCTGGCGCGCGCCCCTGGGGTGACGTCATCGCCCGCACCTTCCGTCTGAAAGGATAGACCCATGCCGATCCTCACCGAAACCCCGCACGCGGGCGGCTTCCTCGTCTGGGAAGCACTGCGCGACTATTGCCGCAGCACCGTCATTCTTGCCTCGGGCAACCTGCAACCCGGCACTATTCTGGGCAAGATCACCGCCTCGGGCAAATACGCCGCCCACGATCCGGCCGCCTCGAACGGCACCCAAACGGCGGCGGCGATCCTCTGGGACAGCGTCGATGCCAGCGGCGGCGACAAGAATGCCGTCGTGCTGATCCGCGGCCCCGCCATCGTCAACCAATACGAGATCAGCATCCCCGGCACGCCCACCGCACCACAGATCGCGGCTGCTTACGCCGCCCTGATGACCCTCGGCATTCTCGTCCGCTGACCCGGACAACCACATCCCCAAATCAGGAGGCACCCCATGGCCACCATGGACATCTTCGAAGGCGATGCCTTCTCGATCATCGAACTCACCCGCGCGCTGGAAAACATCCCCTACAAGCCCGCCACCCTGTCGGGGTCGGGCCTGTTCGGCCCGCGCGGCGTCCGCTCGCGCACCGTGGTGATCGAGAGCCGCGACGGCACGCTGTCGCTGATCCCGTTCTCCGAACGGGGCTCGGCCTATGACCAGCAGACCCCGGAACGCCGTGACGTGCGCGCCTACGTATGCCGCCAGTTCAAGAAACAGGACGTGATCTGGGCCTCGGAAATCCAGCAAGTTCGCGACTTCGGCAGTGAATCCGCCACCCAGCAGGTGCAGGCCGAAGTCGCCCGCAAGCTGGGCCGCCTGCGCAATGATGCCGAGACCACCTTCGAGTATCACCTCTTCAATGGCATCCAGGGGCTGGTGAAAGATCCACGCGACGGTGCCACGGTGGTGAACTATTTCACCGAGTTCGGCATCACCCCGGCCACCGAGGTGGATTTTGATCTCGACAACGCCACCCCGGCGTCCGGTGCGCTGCGCAAACGCTGCCAGGCGCTGATCGAAGGCGTCGAGGACACCATGGGTGGCCTCGCCACCGGCGCCATCGCGCTGCGCGCCGAGTGCGGTTCGGCCTTCTTCGCCGATCTGGTGGCGCACAAGGAGGTGCGCGAGACCTACCTCAACACCGCCGCCGCCGCCGATCTGCGCTCGCGCATCGCCGATGAGGTCAGCTTTGGCGGTATCACCTTCCGCCGCTATCGGGGTGGGGCGGGCTTCGGTGTCGCCACCGACAAGGCCGTGTTCTATCCTGAGGCCGTCGATGGGCTGTTCGAAATCTACCACGCCCCAGCCGACACGTTCGAAACGGTCAACACGCTGGGTCAACCGCTCTACGCCCGCATGATCCCCGATCGGGATCGTGACGAATGGGTGCGGCTTGAGATCGAAAGCAATCCGCTGCCGATCTGCACCCGCCCGCAGGTGCTGCGCTCCGCGCGGCGGACGTGATGAACGCCTTTGCCGCCGCCATCGAAATGCTCTTCGCCGATCCCAACATCGGCGTGGAGGCGATCTACACATCCGATGGCGGCGCGCCTGTTCTGGTGCGCGCCGTCGTCCGGCGGCCGGATGAGGTGACCAACTTTGGCGATGCCCGGCTCTGGTCGGAAACCACGCGTATCGATCTGCGCGTGGCCGAGGTGCCGAACCCGCGTCCCGGCGACCGGCTCGAGATCGACAGCGAAGCTTTCCTCATTCAGGGCGAACCCGTCCGTGATCGCGAGCGGCTGGTCTGGACCGTGGATTTGGGTCCGGCATGAAATTGAAACTCGCCATCGATCCCGACATCGTTGCCTTGATGGCGGCGGAGGTCGTGGCCGGGGAACGCGCTGTCACCGCTGCGATGCGCGAGGCTGGCACCGGCTTGAAATCCGCCTGGCGCACGCAGATCACCGGCGCGGGGCTGGGCACGCGCCTTGCCAACTCGATCCGCTCCGCCAGCTTCCCCAAGTCCGGCGAAAGCCTGAACGCGGCGGCGCTGGTCTGGTCGAACGCCCCGGTGATTATCGGCGCGCATGACGCCGGCCCGCTGATCCGCTCGAAGAACGGGTTCTGGCTGGCAATCCCCACGCTCGCTGCAGGCAAATCCACCCGTGGCGGCCGGATCACTCCCGGCGAATGGGAACGCCGCACCGGCCTGCGCCTGCGGTTCATCTACCGCCGCCGGGGCCCGAGCCTGCTGGCCGCTGAAGGGCGACTGAACACCAAGGGCCGGGCGGTGGCGTCACGGTCGAAAACAGGCAAGGGCGTCGTCACCGCGCCGATCTTCCTGCTGGTGCCGCAGGTCAAGCTGCCGAAGCGGCTGGATCTGGCGCGGGATGCCGAGCGGGCAGTGGACGGTGTACCGGGGCTGATCGCGGCGAAGTGGGTGGGAGCCAAATAGTCGGAAGCGCTTCGTTGGTTCGAAGATTTCTGGGTGAGCAAAGTGCGCAGCGGTCAAGAGAATTCGGTCAACTGGTTACTTGGACCAAGCTGAGTTTTCGTAGATTTCCTCGTAATTCGAAGTGAAAATCATCTTGATCCCAAGACGCTCAAGAAACGCGACACGGTGATCGCTTTCGGCGGAGCCTTTCACGATGAACCAAGCGTCCGTCTTCATTTCTGGCCTAATCCGATGTAAACGGGCTCTTTCTAGAAAAAGCCACCTGAGAAAGTTTTCATCCTTGCCGAGGCCGAATCCAATAATCACGATGGGGCAAAAGAAGAAGGCTTCGAGCCAAGTACCAGAACCCTTCCAATCTTCCGCCTTGCTAACTTCCTTCGATCTAAGCCCATTCGCGCCGTAGATCAGACGGCGTGCCCGTTCCACAGATCCCATGTAATGAGTCAGGCCCAAGCGGATGCTACGTGGATATTTTGCCATTCCGTGCGCGTGCCATATAGCGAAACTGGATCGGACGTTCGTCACTGGACCAGACGAGAAGCACGAACTCCAAGGGTAATAGTCCGTAAAACCAGTCCTTGATCTATTGAATTGAGCGCCAATTGATTGGTAAGCGGCGCCTGGGCCCCACCTTCTGCATGATCTGTTAACCTGCGACTCCGCGCCTGTTGGAGATCGGGGCAGGAGTTTCGCGATGGCGACTACGGTGGAGTTTCTCAGGGACTACGGTGTGGAGATACGGGCCAATGGCCAGAAGCGGTGGCCAGACGAGATCAAGGCGCAGATCGTTGCAGAAAGCCTAAAGCCTGGTGTGACGGTGAACGCGGTTGCGGCGCGGTATGGGCTTCGGGCGAACCATTTGTCGGAATGGCGTGGTCGGGCGCGGGACGGGAAGTTGGTTTTGCCTGCGCTGGCGGACGACGGCTTTTGCTTTGCGCCTCTCGTGCTGTTGGATGAGAATACAGGCCCTGTGTCAGCGCGTCCTGATCGGTCGGGCAAGTCAGAAGCGCAGCTCTTGGGATCTATTGAGATCGCCGTGGGCCAGGTGACGATCCGGCTGGACTGCACCACGCCGGCCACACGAATTGCCGAGATTGTGCGGGCGATCGGGCCGTCGTCATGATGCTCCCCTCGAACCGGGTGCGGTTTCTGGTCTCGACGCAGCCTGTCGACTTCAGGAAAGGCCATGATGGCCTGGCAGCAATTGTGTCGTCGGTGCTACGCAAGGACCCGTTTACTGGCACGGTGTTTGTGTTCCGCTCGCGTAAGGCGGACAGGCTGAAGCTGCTCTTCTGGGATGGCACCGGTCTGGTGATGGCCTACAAACGGCTTGAGGATGCGACATTCACTTGGCCCGCGATCAAAGACGGGGTGATGGCGCTGAACCATGCCCAGTTCGAGGCGCTGTTTGCCGGGCTTGATTGGCGCAAGGTCAAGGCATTGGAGGCACGCCCGCCAGCTGCGGCAGAGTGAATCAACCGCTTGGTTTGGCGTGTTTTTGCTGGGGTTTTATGGTAGCTTCAGCCTATGCAAATCGCCCCCGCCATCGACCTTTCCGCCATCCCTGCCGCGCAACGCGCGGCCGTGCTAGCGTTGATGGAAACGGTGGCGGCACTGACAGAAATCACCCGCCGGCAGGAGCATTTGATCGCCGAACTGAACCATGCCCTGCACGGCAAGCGGTCGGAAAAGCTGTCTGAGGATGAACGTCAGCTGGCCTTTGAGGATCTGTCCATCGCACTGGCGGAGGTCGACGCGGAGAAGGAAACGCGCGCCGCCAAGGCGGGGGACGGGACATCCAAGTCTGCCCCAAAGCGCACCATCGGCAATCTGCCCGCCGCGCTGCCACGCATAGAAGAGGTCATCGAACCCGCCAGCCTGATCTGCCCTTGCGGCTGCGGCGTCATGCACAAGATCGGCGAGGATCGCAGCGAACGGCTGGACATCGTGCCGGCCCAGGTGCGCGTGATCGTCACCGTGCGCCCGAAGTATGCCTGCCGGACCTGCACCGACGGGGTGACCCAAGCCCCGGCACCCAGCCACCTGATCGCGGGCGGGCTGCCGACCGAGGCAACCATCGCCCATGTTTTGGTCAGCAAGTATGCCGATCACCTTCCCTTGTATCGTCAAAGTCAGATACTCGCCCGAGCGGGCCTTGATCTGCACCGCGCAGTCTTGGCCGATTGGGTCGGCAAGGCCGCGTTCCACTTGCAGCCCATTGTCGACCGGCTGGCCGACCACCTGAAGCGCTCATCCAAGCTGTTCATGGATGAGACGACAGCCCCGGTGCTGGACCCGGGGCGCGGCGTGACAAAGACCGGATATCTCTGGGCCTTGGCCCGCGATGATCGACCTTGGGGCGGGGAAGCCCCCCCGGGCGTCGTCTACTTCTACGCGCCCGGCCGCGCAGGCGAGAATGCCGAAACCTTCCTCACCGGCTTCGATGGCATCCTCCAGATCGACGGTTACACTGGCTACAATCGGCTGACCAAACCTTCCCGCAAGGGCGGCGCACCCATTCGGGTGGCGCATTGCTGGGCGCATGCACGGCGCAAACTCAAGGAAATCTTCGACCGCGACGGTTCCGAGATCGCCGCCGAAGGCCTGCGCCGCATCGCCGAGTTCTACGCCGTCGAGGCCGATATCCGTGGCATCTCGCCCGGTCAGCGCCTGTCTGCCCGCCAGGCCCGCACCGCGCCACTGGTGGCCGCCTTCGGTGATTGGCTGCAGGCACAACGCCGCAAGATCTCCGCCAAATCCCGGCTGGGAGAAAAGCTGACCTACATCCATAACCAATGGGACGGGTTGCAAACTTTCCTGACAGACGGCCGTGTCGAGATCGACTCCAACAGGGTCGAAAACCTGATCCGCCCCATCGCTCTCAATCGCAAAAACGCGCTCTTCGCCGGTCACGATGAGGGCGGCATCGCCTGGGGCCGCATCGCTTCGCTGATCGAAACCTGTAAAATCAACGACATCGAACCCTTCGCCTATCTCAGGGCCACCCTGACCGCGATCGCCAACGGCCATCCTCAAAGCCGCCTCGACGATCTGCTGCCGTGGAACTTCACGCCGTCAAGATAAGCTACCCGTGGTCCCCAGCGACCGCTTACATTGATTGAGACAGCATCTCATCAAAGTTGACTGTAATGACTGGTGCAGATCGACGCTTGGCCCATGACATCAGGGCCTCGTGATGGCCTTTGTGCGTCCACGATTTCATCAGATTGCAGAAATCCTGTTGCAAACTGCTTCGGTCATCGAAGGGACGTGCGAGATCGAGGATGTCGAAGAACTCAGTGTTCGACATTTCTTTCAGTTGGTCCTGTGTCAGTTGGATGTCGTACTTACCTGCGAGCACCTGCAGTAGTCGCTCCCAACTGGAGTTCTCGTCTTCGTTCCGATGGCGATTGACTCCGTTGCCCAAGAGGAGCGCAGGCGGCCGATGTCGCTCAAGAATGTCGGCAATATCTTTCACGATCCAAATGCTCCAATGGCCAAAGTGGATTCGACACCGACAATGCGCTATCCCGACTTCCAGAGGACTCTATGCTGCAACACGATGCTTTGCATAGTGATGGCTTTCGGATGTTCTATGCTCTTCAATCAACGTTGTGAACATGCCCACTCCCCGCGAAACCATCCTTGCCGCGCTGCACGCGCGGCTTATGGCGTTGCCCGCCACCGCCCTGCGCGGTGACGTTCTGCCTGAACGCGTGCCCGCTGCCGGCTTGCTGATCCTGCGCGACGGCGAACCGGGGGAGCCAGAGGTCACGCTGTCGCCGCTGCGCTACCATTACCAGCACCGGGCCGAGATCGAGGCAGTTGTGCAGGGTGCTACGCGTGACGCGGCCTTCGACACGATTTGCTCCAGTATCGGCGCATCGATTGCCGCCGATCGCACGCTGGGCGGTCTCTGCGATTGGGTCGAGGCGGAAGCGCCGCGCCCAGTCGATCTGCCGGTCGAAGGTGCCGCCAGCCTGAAGGCATCGGTGATCCCGGTCATCCTGCACTATTCCACGGCCGATCCGCTGGCCTGACCCCGAATAACGAAAGGAGACTACGATGGCACGAGCCCATGGGGCGCGGGCGCAGATGGCGCTTGCGTTCGAATCCGTCTATGGCACCGCGCCCGCCACGGGCTATCGGACGGTGCCGTTTGCCAGCACCACGCTCGGCTCCGAACAACCGCTGATCGCCTCTGAACTGCTGGGTCAGGGGCGCGACCCGCTGGCCCCGATCAAGGACGCGGTCACCGCAGACGGCGATGTCGTGGTGCCGATCGACGTCGAGAACCTCGGCCTCTGGCTGAAGGCGGCCTTCGGCGCGCCTGTCACCTCCGGCACCACGCCCAAGACCCACACCTTCCAGTCGGGCAACTGGACCCTGCCGAGCATGGCCATCGAGACGGCGATGCCCGAGGTGCCGCGCTATGCGATGTACACCGGCTGCGTCTGCGATCAGCTGTCGTGGCAGATGGCGCGGTCCGGTCTGCTGACAGCGACGGCGCGGCTGGTGGCGCAGGGCGAAAGCGTTGCAGTCACCACGGCCGCTGGCACGCCCACGTCGCTGGCGTTACAGCGGTTCGGGCATTTCAACGGGGCGATCACGCGCAACGGCTCGCCGCTCGGCAACGTCATTTCCGCCGAGGTGACCTATTCCAATGGTCTGGACCGGATCGAGACCATCCGGTCTGACGGGCGCATCGAAGGGGCTGACCCCGGCATGGCCGCGCTGACCGGCCGGGTGGAGGTGCGCTTTGCCGACAGCACGCTGATCACGCAAGCCATCGACGGCACCCCATGCGAATTGGTTTTTGCCTGGAGCCTCGGCGCCAACGCCAGCTTCACCTTTACCGCCCATGCCGTCTACCTGCCGCGCCCGCGCATCGAAATCCCGGGCCCGCAGGGCATCCAGGCCACTTTCGACTGGCAGGCCGCAAAGGCCATCAGCCCCGCCCGCATGTGCACCGCCGTCCTCGTCAACACTGTTGTGAGCTATTGAACATGATCAGACTGAACCTGACCGCCACGCCCGCGTGGCTGACCCTCGCTTCGGGCCTGCGCTTACAGGTCGCGCCACTGACCACCGCGCTGATGGTTTCGGCGCGTGCCGATTCTGCCATCGAAGCCCTTCCGGATACCGCGACCCAGGAGGAATTGGCACTCGCCATGGCCAAGGCAGTGGCCCGGCGAGCGGTGCTGGATTGGGAGGGCGTTGGTGATGACGAGGGCAATGCCGTGTTAGTCTCGCCCGAAGGCGTCGATGCCCTTCTGGAAATCTGGCCGGTCTTCGAAGCCTTCCAGACCCAATATGTCGCCAAGGGCCTGATCCTGGACGCGGAAAAAAACGTCTCCGCGCCCTTGCCGAATGGTCCTTCGGCGGGGGCGACCGCTATTGCGCAGCCTGCACGGGGCGGTGCCCCGACTGCCCTGCAAGACTGAACCGGCCGCAGACGGAAGACGGCTGGCAGGTCTGGGATCTGGTCGGTCGTCTTGGCGGCCAGCTGCGGGTCATCCCCGGCGCGGTGCTGGGCTGGGACATGGGCGCTGCCCTCGCGATGGCCAAGGCGCTCGGGATCGACGCCCTCATCGCCGCCGAACTGCTGCCAGAGATCGAGGCGGTGATGGTGCGCAAGCTCAACGAACAGATCGGAGACGGCCATGGCTGAGAAAAGGGTCAGTGTCCGGCTGGTCGCCGAAGGCGGCCGTCAGGTCCGTGCGGAGCTGGAAGGGATCGGCGAGGCGGGTACGCGCGGGTTTGGCCGCCTCTCTTCGGAGATGGAACTGGCCAACGCTAGGCTGGGCAGCTTTGCCCGGAAGGCCGGTATCGCACTGGCGGCGGTCACCGCCGCCGCAGCGGCTGCAGGCGTGGCGATGGTCCGCTCGGGGCTCGACGTCATCGGCGCGCAGGCGGACATGGCCGCCTCGCTCCGCACCACTGTGGAAAGCCTGCAAGTGCTGACATGGGCTGGGGAACTGGCCGGTGTCTCGATGGGCGAGATCGAACAGGCCACCAAGAAGCTGACCACGCGGCTGTCGGAAGCTGCTGCCGGATCAGGCTCGGCGGTGGGGGCACTGCAGCGGCTGAACCTGACAGCCGCCGAACTACAGGCGTTGCCGCTCGACCAGCGCATCGTCGCCATTCAGGAGGCACTGAACCAGTTCGTTCCGGAAGCAGAACGCGCTGCCGTGGCTTCGGACTTGTTCGGCGACCGGGCCGCACTGGCATTTCTGCGCATCGACGCCGCCACCTTGCGGGAAGCGGCGCAGGACGTGCAGGACTTCGGGGTCGCGGTGAGTGCGGCCGACGCGGCGCAGATCGAACGCACCGGCGATGCCATCGCCAAGCTGAGCCTGATCTGGCTCGGCCTGACCAACCGCCTGACCGCCGCCGTCGCCCCGGCACTGGAAACGGTGGCGAACGCGCTGGCCGACATGGCGCGCGGCACCGGGCCCATCGGAGGCGCAATCACTGCCGTCTTCGATAACCTCGCACGGCTCGCCACCTATGCCGCGACCTTTGCCGCCTTCATGGCGGGTCGCTGGGTAGCCGGGCTGGCCGTTGCTGCCCTTTCGGTGCGCGGCCTTGCCACGGCGCTGGCCTTTTTGCGCGGGGCGCTGATCCGCACCGGGATCGGCGCGTTGATCGTTGGCGCGGGAGAACTGGTCTATCAGTTTTCGCAGCTTGTTGCCCGGGTCGGCGGCGTGGGCGAGGCTTTCCGGCTGCTCGGCGATCTGGCCAAAGAGGTCTGGTCGCGCATCGGCCTGTCGCTCGACGCGGCCTTCGCCAACATAGCCGCAGGATGGGAGGGGCTGAAGGCAGCCGGGCTGTCCGCGCTCGAAGGCACCATCGCGGGCGTGGTCAGCTTCGGCGACCGGACAGCCGCCATTTTCCAGGGGGCATATGACGCGGCGGTGGCGATCTGGGGCAGTCTGCCCGGCGCCATCGGCGACTTCGCCTTTCAGGCCGCAAACGGGCTGATCTCCGGCGTCGAGGCGATGCTGAACGGCGTCGTCACGCGCATCAACAATTTCATCAACGGCTTGAACGCCGCGCTTGACCTGTTGCCTGACTGGGCGGTGGGCGAAGGCGGGGTGCGGATCGGCACACTCGATCCGGTGGAACTGGCGCGGATCGGCAACCCCTTCGAGGGGGCCGCAACCGCCGCCGGGGAGGCTGCAGCGGATGCCTTCTCGGCCGCGCTGTCCCAGACGTATCTGGAGCCGCCTGACCTCGGGCTTGGCGCGATGGCTGAAGATGCTCGTGGCCGGGCCGATGGCTATCACGAGGCTGCTGGAATGTTGGCCGATGCCGCCGGCCGTCCACTTGCCAGTTGGCAGGCGCTGCGCGACGCGGTGACCGGCAGCGGGACGGAGGCGGAAGCCGCGTTGGCAGATGCCGCCGGTTCGGCGGATGCCCTGAACACCGAACTGGACGACACCGCAGCCGCTGCCGGAAGTGCAGGTGCAGCCGCGCGCGATGCCGGGGCTGAAGCTGCCGCAGGGGCTGACCAGGCCGCAACCGGCTGGGGCGCGGTGACTGCGGCGCTGGCTGATTACGCATCCAAGGCGCGCAACATCGGCGGCGATATCGGCCAGGCGCTGGTCGGGGCCTTCACCTCCGCCGAGAACGCGGTGGGCGAGTTTGTGAAGACTGGCAAGCTCGATTTCCGTGATCTGGTCACGTCGATGATCGCCGATCTGGCCAAGCTGGCGGCGCGAACCTTCATCCTCGGCCCGATTGCCAACGTACTGTCAGGAGCCCTTGGCGGAACGGGCGGGATCTTCGCCAACATCCTTCATGCGGGTGGCATGGTCGGATCGCCAGGCCCCGGCCGCATGGTTCCCCCGCTGGCCTTTGCCAATGCACCGCGCATGCATGCGGGCGGCTGGGCCGGGATCAAACCCGACGAGGTGCCTGCGATCCTGCAACGGGGCGAACGCGTGCTCTCCCGCCGCGAGGCTGCAGGCTACGGTCAGACCAACGCACCCGCCGTCAACGTCACCATCATGGCCCGCGACGCTGAAAGCTTCCGGCAATCGCGCACGCAGGTGGCGAGCGACATCGCCCGCGCCGTGTCGCTGGGTCGGAGGGGCATGTGATGGCGTTCCATGAAGTCAGGTTCCCCGACAACATCAGCCGCGGGGCGCGCGGAGGGCCGGAACGGCGCACGCAAGTGGTCGAACTGGCCTCTGGCGATGAAGAGCGCAATGCCAGCTGGGCCAACAGCCGTCGCCGCTATGATGTCGCTTACGGTATCCGCCGCGCTGACGATCTTGCAGCGGTCGTCGCGTTCTTCGAAGCCCGCAACGGCCGCTTGTACGGCTTTCGCTACAAGGATTGGGCGGATTACAAATCCTGCCTGCCGTCACAACCGGTGGCCCCGACCGACCAGCCCATCGGCACAGGCAATGGTGCTGTCACCACCTTCGCATTGCTGAAGCGCTACACCTCCGGCGCGCAAAGCTGGACCCGTGCCATTGCCAAGCCGGTGGCCGGCACTGTCCGCATCGCCCTGAACGGGGTCGAGCAGATGTCGGGCTGGACCGTTGATACCGCCACCGGCAGCGTCACCTTCACCACCGCCCCCGGCGCGGGCTTCGCAATCACGGCCGGTTTCGAATTCGACGTCCCCGTCCGCTTCGACACCGACATGCTCGACGTCACCCTCGACCTCGAGCGGCTGGGGTCGATCACATCCATTCCGCTGTTGGAGATCCGGCGATGAACGAAGAAACCGGTTTTGTCGCCGCAGTGCTGCGCGATCTGGCAACCTCCACCGCCGTCATCCTGGCGGCTTGGGGAGCGCTCGGCGGGGCGACCAACGCTCTGACCACCCGGATGCGGTTGCGGGATGCGCTGCGCCACATCCTGCTCGGCGGGCTGATCGCGGCAGGGATGGGCAGTCTGTCCATGGCGATCATCACGGCCTGGCTCAACCTGCCATCGCAGGCAATCCCGGCCGGGGGTGCGGCGGGCTCGGCCGCCTA
>Ga0209023_10000737_pt1 | contig 47264 bp, 42 predicted proteins | sample LakOneMetagenome_FD_187468 | JGI IMG/M metagenome (GOLD analysis project Ga0209023, IMG submission 187468) | Freshwater and sediment microbial communities from Lake Erie, Canada (SPAdes) (version 2) | ecosystem: Environmental > Aquatic > Freshwater > Lentic | place: Lake Erie, Canada...
GCCTGAAGGCCGCCGACATGATGGACAAGGCCGGCAACAAGTCGGCCCGTCTGGAGATCGCCATGATCAAGGTCGCGGCCCCGCGCCTGGCCCTGAAGATCATCGACGACGCCATCCAGGCCCACGGGGGCGGCGGCGTGACCACCGACTTCGGCCTGGCCAAGGCCTATGCCGGCATCCGCACCCTGCGCCTGGCCGACGGTCCGGACGAGGTGCACCAGCGCACGATCGCCCGCATGGAATACGGCAAGTACGGCGACCTGGTCTTCAAGCAGAAGGCCGAGAAGGAAGCCGCCCTGCACGTGCCGGGCATCCGCTAGCAACAAACGGGCGGACGGCTCATCGCGTCCGGGTGATGATCGCCCGATGAGTCGTCCCGCCCGCCTTGTCCTGGACCGCGCGCCCTCGCCGATCGGCGAGTTGCTGATCGTCACCGACGAGGCCGGCCTTCTCCGCGCGCTGGACTTCCACGACTACGAGCACCGCCTTGATCGCCTGCTGAGGACCCACTACGGCCCGCTGCGACCCGAGCCCGGCGCCGCGCCCGCCGCCATCCGCGACGCCATCGCCGCCTATTTCGGCGGTCAGCTCGACACCCTGAACACCATCGCCTGGGCCACCAACGGCACGGCCTTCCAGCACGCGGTGTGGACGGCGCTGTGCGCGATCCCCGCCGGCGAGACCATCACCTATTCCGAACTCGCCCTACGCGCCGGTCGCCCCGCCGCGGTCCGCGCCGCCGGTCACGCCAACGGCTCCAACCCGCTCAGCATCGTCGCCCCCTGCCATCGGGTGATCGGCATGGACGGTTCGCTGACCGGCTATGGCGGCGGGATCGACCGCAAGCGTTGGCTGTTAGCTCACGAACGGGCGCTGGGCGGGGCTGGCGATCTCGCCGCGCTGTAGCGCGCCCAGCAGGGCCTGGCCGTCGGCCACCAACCACATGCTGCGGGCCTCCGCCATCATCTCCGGCGTCGGCTGCTCATTCGGCGCCAGCTTGACCCCAGCCACCGTGTGCGGCGCGCCAAACTGCCGGCCCAGCACGCGGCCCTTTTCGTCGACCAGCAGGTTGCACGGCAGGCCCATGCTGAAGCCGCCCGCCGTCTCGCGCCGCGTCAGGGTCTCGAACAGAGCCTTGCCGTTTTCCGAGCGGTCGATCACCACGGGCAGCGCGCCAGCCCCGACCTTGGCCAGCAGGGCGTTGGCCTCGGCCAGCGCGATATCGCCGCGCGGCGCGGTCAGCACTGGCAGGATGCGGAAGCGCTTGCCCTCGTAGACGCTCTGCTGGGCGGCGAAATCCTTCAGCTCCAGCAGGCAGGGCGCGCACCACGGCGCCCAGAGCGACAGCAGAGTCAGCCCCGGCTGGAACGCCAAGTCGCGAGTCCCGGAAGCCCGTTCGACCTTGATGCGCGGAACCACCATGCCAGCCGGCGGCTGCCTGAAGCTCCTGGCCAGGATGTTGTTGCGCAAGGCCGGCGTGTCGAGCGCCTCGGCGCGCGGGGCGAGGTCCGGCGCCCGCAGCTTGGCCCCCGGCGGAATTTCCGCCCGCGCGCTGCTCGTCAGCGCCAAGGCCGCCAGGCCGCCGCCGATAATTTCTCGCCGTGAAGTCATAAAACTCGCCCTCCACAATCTCCGGACGAGTCGAAGCTAGACCTTGGGCGGAAGTTAGGCCAGTCGCGCGCCGTGCAAAACGACACGGCCGATCTGGAAGAACGGCAGGCTCAGCGTGATGCCGATCAGGGCGTTGAAGATCATCGCGCCGCTGTTGTAGCGGCCCGCCTCGCCGTCCAGCGCCGCCGAGATCGCCCGCCCCGCCGCAGCCCCCAGCCAGGCCACCGCCAGGGCCAGCGCCATGGCCGCCCCGATCCGTGGCTGATAGCCGAGATAGAGCGCCGCCACGCCGTGCGAGGCGATCAGCACGCCGCCCAGGGCGCGGCCTTCGGCGAACAACGGCGGCTTGGGGGTGTCTTCGTCCGCCAGTCCCGCCAGGTCCAGCATGGTCTGCGGCCGCGCCAGGATCATGCCCCCCAGGCTCCCGCCGATGATGCAGGCCAGGACCGCCAGAAACAGCGACAGGACATAGCTCGACATGGCTTCCCCTAGGTTGGCCTATTCCGGCGCGCGGCAGACAGCCTCGACGTTGAAGCCGTCCGGGTCCAGAACGAACGCGCCGTAGTAGTCCTTATCGTAATGTGGGCGAAGTCCGGGCGGGCCATTGTCTTTTCCGCCGGATTTCAGCGCCGCTTCATAGAAGGCGTCGACCTGCGCGCGGGTTTCCGCGGCAAAAGCGATATGCAGCTTGCCCGAGGTCGGGTCCTGGCCCGCCACCCAGAACATCGGCCGGTCCTTGCCGTAGCCGACGACGTCGACGCCGTTGGTGAATTCCTTGGGCACGACATAGAGCTGGCGGATGCCAAGCGGCGCCAGGGCGGCGTCATAAAAGGCGGTCGAGCGCTGGTAATCGGCCGTGCCGAGACCCATGTGGTCGAACATCGAAGTCTCCTCCTCACGGGCTCTTCGCGAAAAGTTCGCGGGCGTCGTCCTTGACTCCCCCGAGCCCCCTGCCTAACTCACGCCCGACGTTGGCACTCGATGGGAGCGACTGCTAACAGCGCAGCTCCCCCGGTCCAGCGAACGCTTTTACACAAACCGTTCCGACGGAGAACACCCATGAAGTTTCGTCCCCTGGGCGACCGCGTCCTCGTGAAGCGCGTCGAAGAAGAAACCAAGACCAAGGGCGGGATCATCATCCCCGACACCGCCAAGGAAAAGCCGCAAGAGGGCGAAGTCGTCGCCGTCGGCCCCGGCGCGCGTAACGACAAGGGCGACGTCGTCGCTCTGGACGTCAAGGCTGGCGACCGCATCCTGTTCGGCAAGTGGTCGGGCACGGAAGTGAAGGTCGACGGTCAGGACCTCCTGATCATGAAGGAAAGCGACGTCCTGGGCGTGGTCGAGGGCTAATCCCTCCCGTCTTCCAGACGCTTTCTTCCTCACGAATTTCCTAGATTAGAAAGGCGCCCAACATGGCCGCTAAAGACGTTTATTTCGGCTCGGACGCGCGCGACAAGATGCTGCGCGGCGTCAACGTGCTCGCCAACGCCGTGAAGGTGACCCTGGGTCCCAAGGGCCGCAACGTCGTCATCGAAAAGTCGTTCGGCGCCCCGCGCACCACCAAGGACGGCGTCTCGGTCGCCAAGGAAATCGAACTGTCGGATAAGTTCGAGAACCTCGGCGCGCAGATGATCCGCGAAGTCGCTTCGAAGACCAACGACAAGGCCGGCGACGGCACCACGACCGCCACGGTCCTGGCCCAAGCCATCGTCCAGGAAGGCCTCAAGTCGGTCGCCGCCGGCATGAACCCGATGGACCTGAAGCGCGGCATCGACAAGGCCGTCCTGATCGCCGTCGAGGACATCAAGGCGTCGTCGAAGAAGGTCACGACCAACGCTGAAATCGCTCAAGTCGGCACCATCTCGGCCAACGGCGACAAGGAAGTTGGCGAGATGATCGCCAAGGCCATGGACAAGGTCGGCAACGAAGGCGTCATCACCGTCGAAGAAGCCAAGACCGCCGAAACCGAACTCGACGTCGTCGAAGGCATGCAGTTCGACCGCGGCTACCTGTCGCCGTACTTCATCACCAACGCCGACAAGATGGAAGTTCAGCTGGAAGAGCCGCTGATCCTCCTGTTCGAAAAGAAGCTGTCGTCGCTGCAGCCGCTGCTGCCGGTGCTGGAAGCCGTCGTCCAGTCGGGCCGCCCGCTGGTCATCATCGCTGAAGACGTCGAAGGCGAGGCCCTGGCCACGCTGGTCGTCAACAAGCTGCGTGGCGGCCTGCGCGTCGCCGCCGTCAAGGCTCCGGGCTTCGGCGACCGCCGCAAGGCCATGCTGGAAGACATCGCGATCCTGACCGGCGCTCAAGTCGTCAGCGAAGACCTCGGCATCAAGCTCGAGAACGTCTCGCTCGACATGCTGGGCAAGGCCAAGAAGATCTCGATCACCAAGGACGACACCACGATCGTGGACGGCATTGGCGAGAAGGCCGACATCGAAGCCCGCATCGCTCAGATCAAGCGCCAGATCGAAGACACCACGTCGGACTACGACAAGGAAAAGCTGCAAGAGCGTCTGGCCAAGCTGGCCGGCGGCGTTGCGGTCATCCGCGTCGGCGGCTCGACCGAAGTCGAAGTGAAGGAAAAGAAGGACCGCGTTGACGACGCCCTGAACGCGACCCGCGCGGCCGCCGACGAAGGCATCGTCCCGGGCGGCGGCACGGCTCTGCTGAAGGCTTCGAAGGCCCTGGCTGGCGTGACCGGCGACAACGACGACCAGACCGCTGGCATCGCCATCGTCCGTCGCGCCCTGCAATCGCCGATCCGCCAGATCGCCGAGAACGCGGGCGTCGAAGGCTCGATCGTCGTCGGCAAGATCCTGGAAAACGCCTCGAGCTCGTTCGGCTTCAACGCCCAGACCGAGCAGTACGTCGACCTGGTCGTGGACGGCGTCATCGACCCGGCCAAGGTGGTCCGCACGGCTCTGCAGAACGCCGCCTCGGTGGCCGGCCTGCTGATCACGACGGAAGCCGCGATCGTCGAAGCCCCCAAGAAGGGCGGCGGCGCGCCGGCCGGCGGCATGCCGGGCGGCATGGGCGACATGGACTTCTAATTTAGAAGTTCAGCTCACCGCTGAAATGATTGAGGGCGGGGCCGCAAGGCTCCGCCCTTTTTCTTTGTCCGCATAACGACGGTCTCACACTCCCGTGACGGGCGAGAACCAAGTCGAAGGATCGGCGTTAACCTCTCGCTCACGTTTCAGGGCATGGAGGCTGGAATGTCGTTCGTGCGTGTCTATCCCACCCATCGTCGGCGCCGCGCGCCGCGCGCCAACTTGATCGTGGTGGCTGTTTCGGCCTGGCTGGTGCTGGGCCTGATCAGTCAGGCCGCGTTCCAGCTGATCGGCTAGCCTCTTTCCGTAGAGCGGCGCCGGCGCTACATGCGCCTGTATGTACCGCCAACGCCCCGACGCCGATCTGATCGTTCAAGGCTGGGTCATCGGCGTGATGGTCGAGGTTCCTGGCGAGCGTCTGCCCGTCCGTCACTACTTCGCCGTTGGAAAAGCCGATCGCGCCCAGGCCGAGTGGACGGCGGTGGACCTAGCGATGAACGCCGGATCGGTCGCCTCCAGCCCCGTCGCCGGCAAGGAGCCGGTCGAGGCGCTGCGCGAGATCGTCGCCTATCGGATGCGCGACCTGGGCCTCAAGCCGGGAGAAGCGCGCGCCCTGGGCGACAAGAACCCAAGGCGCTGGCTTTCTCTTTAGTGCTTGCCGCCGCCACAGGCGCTGCAGCCGCCCTTGCCGCCGCCACCGCCGTGATAGCCGCCGCCGATGCGGATCGATGACGACGCCGAGGCTGAAGCCGAGGCCGAGCTCGAGGCATAGCCGCCCGAATAACCACCGGCGTAACCGCCCGCATAGCCGCCGCCACCGGCCAGGCCGGGACCGCCATAACCGCCGCCACGTCCGCCCGACTGCGCGCCGATATAGCCCATCGGCAGCGGCGGGGGCTCGATGTAGTTGCCCCAGGCCGAGCTGCCGCGCGAACCGGCGTTCCAGCCGCCGCCGGCGCTGTAGCGCGAGTCCGAATACTCGCGGCGCTCCTCATAGCGATCCTGGTAGCTGTCCTCGTAGCGCTGACCGCAGGGACCGCAAGCCGGCTGCTGGATCACGACCCCACCGCCGCAGACGCGCGGCTGGCAGGGCGCAGGCTGCTGCTGGACCGGCACATAGACCGGGCGATCGACATAGACGTAGATCGGCACCTGGACGATCTTCTCGACCACCTCGCCGCCGCAGCCCTGGTGGCAGGGCGCGGGTTGCGGGACGGGCTGGGGAACGGGGACCGGGGTCGGCACAGGACGATCCACGGGAACGGGACGGTCCACATAGACCGGACGATCGACCGGCACTTCCACGCGCTTCTCGACGATCTTCTCCACCGGACGGTCAATATAGACCGGCTTCTCCACGATCTTCTCGACCGGGACCTGGACCAGCTTCTCGATCGGCACCTCGATGCGCTTTTCGACCACGACCGGGCGCTCGACGATCACCGGGCGCTCGACCACCTTCTCGACGATCTGGGTGGTGGGACGATCGACATAGACCGGCACGTGGCGCTCCACCACGCGATCGACATAGACGACCTTGGTCCGCGGCTTGACCCGTTTTGGCGCATGAGCTTCGCGCACCGGCGCGCCGGGAAAGCCGTCGGCCAGGACGGGCGAAACCAGGGTCAGACCGGCGAAAACCGCCAGCACGCCGACGCGGAGAAGGATCTTGGGGCTCATGGCCGACCTCGATACGGAACACGGGATCGTCCCTTGTCGGGACAGTCCCGGCCGACGTCGCAAGCCCCGCGCCAATACCCCTTGGCGAGCGCCGTTCTCTCGGCCATTGTCCGCGCCAAACAAGTGTTCGGGGAGAAGACGATGGCGAAGTTTCTGGCGGCCTTGGGCCTGACGATGGGCCTGGCCCTCACCGGCGCGGCTTGCGCCCAGGAGCCGGCCAATGTCGCTCCCAACGACTACGCTAAGAAAGACAACTGGCTGTGCCTGCCCGGCCGCCAGGACGCCTGCGCAGTCGACCAGACGACCACCATCGTCCAGGCCAACGGCAAGACCTCGACCGAGGCCTTCAAGCTGGCCAGCGCTCCTGCCTACGACTGCTTCTACATCTACCCGACCGTCTCGACCGATCCGGGCGGCAACAGCGACATGGTCATCGACGAGGCCGAGCGGAAAGTGGTCGAGCAGCAGCTGGCCCGCTTCGGCGGCCAGTGCCGGGTGTTCGCCCCGATGTACCGCCAGGTGACCCTGGCGGCCCTGCGCGCGGTGATGATGGGCCAGCCCTCGCCAGGCAACGGCGTCCTGGCCTATGGCGACGTGCGCGACGCCTGGCGCTGGTACCTGGCCAATGAGAACAAGGGCCGCGGCGTGGTTCTGCTGGGCCACAGCCAGGGCTCGCGGATGCTGCTGGACCTGCTGAAGAACGAGGTCGACGGCAAGCCCGCTCAGAAGCAGATGATCTCGGCCTATGTGATCGGCATGAACACGCCGGTCGCCGACGGCAAGTTCGGCACGATCCCGCTGTGCACGAAGGCCGATCAGGCCGGGTGCCTTGTGACCTATGTCTCTTTCCGCGCCTCCAGCCCGCCGCCCGCCAACAGCCGCTTTGGCAAGACCGACGAGCAGGGCCATCGCGCCGGCTGCGTGAACCCGGCCGCCCTGGTCGCCGGCAAGGCCTCGACCGACGAGACGCCCGTCCACGCCTATCTGAGCAGCAAGGGCTTCCTGTCGAGCGGCGAGCCCAAGGCCTTCGCCAAGGATCTGAAGGTCACGACGCCGTTCGTCTCGCTGCCCGGCCTGATCTCGGCCCAATGCGTCAGCGCCGGCGACTTCACCTATCTGGCGGTCAAGGTGAACGCCGACCCGGCCGATCCGCGCACCGACGAGATCACCGGCGACGTCATGGTGGCCGGCAACATCCTCAAGGACTGGGGCCTGCACCTGATCGACGTGAATGTGGAAATGGGCGACCTGAACGCCCTGGTGGCCCGTCAGGCCAAGGCCTACGCGGTCAAGTAACGCGGGACGCTAGGACCTCTCCCACAGGGTCCTAGCGCCACACTCGTGCCGGCGGCGGGGTCGACGTCCGCTCCGGCCCGCGCAAGGCGTGAGGCGGCTATTTCGGGCCGGCCGCCGCCTTGAACACGGTCACGCCCAACAGGGCGACGACGACAAAGCCGATCAGGAACAGGAAGAACAGGATCTTGGCGATCCCCGCCGCGGCGCCGGCGACGCCCGTGAAGCCCAAGGCCCCGGCGATCAGCGCGACGACGGCGAGAATGATGGCCCACTTGAGCATTTGCGTTTCCCTACCAGGGCGCCAGAGCGGCGCTGTTGGAAAATCAACGTCTCGTCCGCGCACGGCGTTCCTTGTTTTCGCCGCCCGGCGCCGCTAACCCAGAAGCCATGGCCTCCAAGCCCGAAAGCCCGACCGAACCCTTCAAGCGCGCCCTGGCGCACGCCGCGCGCTCGCTCGCCGAGACCCCGGACCTGGAGGTCGTGTTCTCGGGCGATGGCCCACAGCTGCTGGGCAAGCGGGCGGTGCTGCCGCACCCACCCCGCGACCTCAATTCCAAGGAAGCCGCGCGCATCCGGGGCCTGGCCGACCAGATGGCCCTGCGCCTGGCCCACCACGACCCGATCGCCCACGCCCGGGCGCGCCCCTCCTCGCCGGACGGCCAGGCGGCCTTCGAATCGATCGAGCAGGCGCGGCTGGAGGCCATCGGCGCCAACGCCCTCGGCGGCGTGCGCGGCAACCTGACCGCCGCGCTGGAAGCCCGGTTGGAAAAGCAGGGCCTGACCCGTGCCGTCGCCACCGACCGCCAATCCGCCCCCATGGCCGAGATCCTGGGCCTGATGGTCCGCGAGCGCCTGACCGGCGATGCGCCGCCCGACGGGGCCAAGGCCCTGGTCGACATCCTGCGCAACGACATCGAGATGAAGGCCGGCAAGGACCTGGATCGCCTGGCCGCCGCCATCGACGACCAGGCCGCCTTCGCCCGGGTGACGCGCGAGATCCTGCGCGACCTGGACCTCGGCGAGGAGATGTCCGACGCCACCGAAAGCGCCGACGAGGACGACGGCGAAGAGGAAGGCGCGACCGAGAATTCCGACGAGGATCAGGGCGAGGGCGAAGGCGACCAGCCCGAGGGCTCCTCGCCGCAGGAGAGCGAGAGCTCCGACCGCGAGACCGAGGCCGGCGACGAGGAGATGGTCCAGTCGGACCAGGACGGCGAGCCCGAGGAAAGCGACGAGCAGCCCGAGATGGGCGACGGCGCCAAGCCGGCCCGTCCCGACCCGGGCGCGTCGCAGGGCGGCGAGCCGCTCTACAAGATCTTCACCACGGCGCACGACGAGGTGGTCGACGCCGAGGACCTGTGCGACGCCGAGGAGCTGACGCGCCTCCGCGCCTATCTGGACCAGCAGCTGTCGGCGCTCTCCAGCGTCGTCTCGCGCCTGGCCAACAAGCTGCAGCGCCGCCTGCTGGCCCAGCAGAACCGCGCCTGGACCTTCGATCTCGAGGAAGGGATGCTGGACGTCGCCCGCCTGACGCGGGTGATCATCGACCCGACCGCGCCCCTGTCGTTCAAGCAGGAAGAGGACCAGGAATTCCGCGACACGGTCGTGACTCTGCTGATCGACAATTCCGGCTCGATGCGTGGCCGCCCGATCATGGTGGCGGCGATCTGCGCCGACATCCTGGCGCGCACGCTGGAGCGCTGCGGGGTCAAGACCGAGGTGCTGGGCTTCACCACCCGCGCGTGGAAGGGCGGGACCAGCCGCGACGAGTGGATCAAGTCGGGCAAGCCCGCCGCGCCGGGCCGCCTGAACGACCTGCGCCACATCATCTACAAGGCCGCCGATTCCCCCTGGCGCCGGGCCCGCAAGAACCTCGGTTTGATGATGCGCGAAGGGCTCTTGAAGGAGAACATCGACGGCGAGGCCCTGATGTGGGCGCACCAGCGGATCATCGGCCGGCCCGAAGCCCGCCGCATTCTGATGGTGATTTCCGACGGCGCGCCGGTGGACGACTCCACCCTGAGCGTCAATTCGGGCCACTATCTGGAGCGTCACTTGCGCCAGGTCATCGGTGAGATCGAGGGCAAGAGCCCCGTGGAGCTGATCGCCATCGGCATCGGCCACGACGTCACGCGCTACTACCGCCGCGCCGTCACTATCGTCGATGTCGAGCAGCTGGGCGGGGTGCTGGTCGAGCAGCTAGCCGCGCTGTTCGAGGAAGAGCCGCGCCAGATCGCCCGCACGCGCGGCCTGCTGGCGCCCGTGCCTGTCGTGACGCCCCAGGCCGCGAAGACCGGCAAGGTCCCCGCGTGATCGGTCTGCGCGCCGCCCTCGCGCTCGGCATGATCGGCGGCCTCTCGGGCATGGCCACCCAGTGCACGCCGCGCAGGGCGCCGCCGGTGGTCGCCACGCCGCCCGCGCCGGTCAAGGCCGGACCGGAGATCACGGTCACCGCCACGCCCGTGCCGCTGGATGCGTCCAACCCGGCCAAGGTCGACGCCGGCGGCGGCTTTACCTATGCCGGCGGCCTGTGGCTGACCAGCACGACGACGTCGCGCCTGCATGGCCTGTCGGACCTGTCGGTCACCGCCGACGGTCGACTGACGGCGATCAGCGACGAGGGCGACCTCTTCGAGGCCAAGCTCCAGCTGGACGCAGGCGGCAAGCTCGTTAGCCTCACCGACACCAAGCTGCAGCCGCTGAAGGGTCCGAACGGCCAACCCCTGCAGGGCAAGCGCGAAGGCGACGCCGAGGGCCTGGCCGTGCTGCCCAACGGCGACCGCCTGGTCAGCTTCGAGGGCAATCACCGTATCTGGCGCTATGCGGTCGGACCCGACGGGACCTGGAGCCTGCCGGCCCCCGCGCCCAAGCCGTCGACCATCTTCCCCGACAACGAGGGCATGGAGGCGATCAGCGCCTATCCGGCCGCCGGCCCCGACGCCTATCTCGTCGGCGGCGAAGAGGGCGAGGTGTGGCTGTGCAAGCTGTCAGCCGACTGCAAGTCGCTGCCGCCGCAGTCGGGTCCGGACTTCACCTGGGGCCTGACCGGCTTTGCGCCCTTCCAGGGGACGGCGGTGGCAACCCTGCATCGCGGCTACGATCCGATCCGCGGCTGGCGCTCGGTGGTGCGCTTCATCTCCGACCCGACCAAGCCGCTGGCCCAGCAGCGCACCTCGGCAGCCCTGCACATCGAAGGCGCGATGCCGCGCGACAACTTCGAGGGCGTGTCCCTGACCGGCGCCCCCGCGGGCGCCCCGGCCGGCTCGACGCGGATCTACCTGATCTCGGACGACGGCGCGGTCAGTAACAGCCAGCGCACTCTGCTGCTGGCCTTTGACTGGGTGGCCCCGCCCCTGCCGCCGCCCCTTCCCGCCAAGCCGCCGCGCAGGCCCGTTCGCAAGCGCTAAGTCGTTTCGTTTCACACGAGAGGGTTTCATTACCAACTATATGATTGTATTGGACTTTTTGTCGCAATCGCCACATTCGCACTTGCAGTAGACACCGGTGTCATCTATTCATGACCTCGACGGGCGACGAGGGCAGAGAACCTGGAGCCGTCAGAGGAACGCGTCGGGAGGCGGTTGAACTCAACCTCCTTTCCGGGACTACCAACATGATCCGTCTGCTCATCATCGCCCTTACGGCCCTCATGGCCACCACCGCCGCCACCTCGGCCAGCGCTGGCGAAATCAAGGTCAAGGTCGCCGGTCGCGACACCGCCACCGTGCACGCCGAAATCGTCCAGGCCGCCAAGCAGCTGTGCCAGGAAGACCTGATCGGCAACCCCTACGCCATCCAGATCGCGCCCTACTGCGTGCGCGAAGTGGCCCGTGACGCCATCAGCCGCGCCCACAGCCGCGACCTGGTCGCCTTCGACAAGGCCCAGCCGCGCGACGTCTACTTCCTGAAGGTCGCCACCCGCTAAAAGCGCCCGGCGTTTCACGACAGAGCCCGCGAAACCCCCGTTTCGCGGGCTTTTTCGTTGCTGCAATCGGTTGTTCGCGCGCGAAGCAGTTCACACTCTCCACTTTAGGTGCAGCGCAATATAATCGTTGATAACCCACGAGAACGTTGCTATATGCAACCCGACGGGCTGAGCAGGCGATAGACCGGGGACGGACCGTCAGAGGCAACGCGTCTGGAGGGGGTTGAACACAACCCTCTTTCGGAACATCGACATGATCCGCTCCATCGTTCTGGCCGCTTCGGCCATCGCCCTGTTCGCCGCTGCTCCGGCCTCGGCTGCTGAAGTCCGCGTCCAACTCGCCGGCAAGTCGGCCGCCGAAGTCCGCGCCGAAATCGTCAAGGCCGCCTCGACGGTGTGCTGGAAGGACATCCGCGGCGAAGCCCTGGCCGGCTACCTGTATCCGTCGTGCATCCGCGCTTCGGTCAACGACGCCGTCGCCAAGATCAACAACCCGTCGCTGACCGCCTTCAACGCGGCCAACCCGGCTTCGGGCGCCATCGTCGCGCGCTAAGCGCCGACGCAGCCCCTCCAGTACCAAGCGTTCAAAACCCGCCGCGGCAGAGGTCGCGGCGGGTTTTGCTTGTCTTGGCGGGCGTCATATCCATCCGTTGTCGCGGGCGATGCGCGCCGCCTCGCCCCGATTGCGGGCGTCCAGCTTCTGCAAGGCCTCGGACAGGTAGTTGCGCACCGTACCCGGCGAGAGGGACAGCAACTCGGCCATCTCGGCGGTCGACAGGCCCTGGTCGGCATAGCGCAGCACCGCCCGTTCGCGCGCGCTCAGCGGATCGACCGGCGCCTCCCAGATCGCGTCGCGCAGATCGGGCGCGATCGCCCGGCCGCCGGCCGCGATGACGCGGATCGCTCCAGCCAGCACATCGTCCGGACTGTCCTTGAGAAGATAGCCGTGCACGCCGGCGTCCAGCGCCCGGCGCAGATAGCCTGACCGCCCGAAGGTCGTGACGATAAGCACCCGTGTCGCGCTCCTTCGCCCAGCCAGCGTCTCGGCGATCTCGATGCCGGACAGCCCCGGCATCTCGATGTCGGACACCAGGACATGCGGCTTCAGCGCGTCCACCATCGCCAGGGCCGCACGACCGTCGGAGGCCTGCCCTACGACGGTGATGTCCCCCGCCAGCTCGATCAGCGCCACCAGCGCCCGCAGGATCAGACCCTGGTCCTCGGCGACGACGACGCGGATCATGCGGCCGTCCCGGGGAGGCGCGCCGTCAGGGCCGTTCCGGCCGGGCTGCTGCCGATATCGATCTCTCCGCCCATTGCGGCGACACGGCGGCGCATGCCGGCGACGCCATAGCCCTCGAACAGACCGCCGGAGCCGTCATCGGTCACGACCAGTCGCACGCCGTCGGCGCCTGACGCCCTCAGGTCGATGACGCAGCGTCGCGCCCCCGAGTGCCGCACCACATTGGTCACCGCTTCACGCAGCACCATGGACATCGCGGCCTCCGCCGGTTCGTCGATTGCGATGGCGTCGGCCGTGACGACGGCCTCGATGCCGGCGGTCGCCAGCATGGCCTTGGCGCGCTCCAGCTCGGCGACGAGGGTCTGTCCGGAGATGCCGGTGACCGCGCCGCGCACCTCCAGCAGGGTCTCGCGCGCCGCCGTCTCGACCTCGGCCATCTCCCGTTCGGCGCGGTCGGGCGCGTGCGGCGCCAAACGCCGGGCCAGATTGGCCTTGAGCGCGATGGCGGTGAGACTGCGCCCCAGCAGATCGTGCAGGTCGTGGGCGATCCGCTCGCGCTCGGCCGCCACCGTGAGGCGGCGGATCTCGCCCTGGGCCGCCTGCAACAGGCGGTTACGGCGATCCAGCTCGGTCAGCAACAGGGTCGTGCCCGCCGCCAAAACGCCGAAATAGACGCCCGACACCCAGACGACGGGCGGCAGTCTCATCCCCAGTCCGAAGCCGACCAGGGCCAGCTGCAGCAGGACGACCATGATCACGGCGGTCCGGCGCGGCTGGAGCCGTCCGGCGATGGCCGCGGCCAGGACGTTGAACACGTTCCAGACGCCGCCGAACCAGGCCAGCCCGAAGCCGATCGCCGCCGTCGCCAGCACGTGGGGCAGCAGCTTCCGCGGCGAGACGAAGGCGCTGTGCAGGAAGATGACGAGGAACAGTCCCGTGCCGCCCCACGCCGCGCCCCAGTGGCGCGGCGGCGGCGCGCTGGTCAGCCAGGGCGTGAGATAGAGGGCCAGGAACGACAGCCAGAGCAGGTCCGCCAGATGCGGTGATCGGGGACCGGCGGCGGCCTCTTCCGGGGTGTCTTCGATGGCCATCGCCGCTCTGTGCCGCCGCCCACGCGGGCTGGCAAGTGACAGCTGTCATGACCGCCCTAGGCCTCGCTGCGCGCCCGCACCTGCGCCAGGGTCTGGTCGACCAGCAGCGCGCCGTCCTCCCAGACCGTGACCATGGCGTCGCGCCAGCCGGGCTCGGGCGCCTGCCCTTCGGCGAGGGCCACGGTGCGGTAGACGCCGGCTTCGTCGACCAACAGGGCCAGCCGCCCGGCCTTGGAGCGCTTGCCCGGATCGGTCGCCGGGTCCTTGCTGACGTCGATCCATTGGCCGTCGACCTTGGCGGCCGAGCACTTCAGGGCGAACTTCTGGGTGTCGCGGTCCAGCTGCTGCAAGAGGCCGCCGCCCATGCCGAAGGCCAGGTTCTCGGCGCTAAAGCCGTCGGCGACGATGCAGTCGAGGATCGCGGCGATGCTGACCGGATTGACCCCGTCGCCCTGGATCACCCGGACGTGGTTCAGCACCTTGTAGCCCTTGCCGTTCACCGTCGAACCGAAGGTCTCGTCGAGGATTTTCAGGGTCTCGGCCACCACCGTGACCGGGTCGCCCGAGTCGGGCCGCACCACCAGGGTCGCGCCGCTGTCGATCACCGCCTGCTTCAGCTCACCGCCCCACAGGTTCCGCACCGCGTGGAAGAGGTCGTAGCTGTCGGACACCACCGAGAACAGCGCGCCCGGCTTGCCGAAGCGGGTCAGCATGTTGCGATAGGCTTCCACCTCGTTCGGGCGGCCCCAGCTGGTGACCGTGCTGTGCTCGGCCGCCGGGATCGAGAAGGCGGCCATCGGCTCGCTGTACCAGGCGCGGCCGGCCAGCACGGCGCTCAGCGTGTCGCTGCCCTGGAAGTTCACCAGGTGCGCCAGCCCGCCCAGGGCCGCCGATTCCTGGCTGGAAACGCCCCGCGCCCCGAAGTCGTGCAGCTTGAAGGGCAGCTCTGTCGCGGCGTTGTCGCTGGTCTTCTCCAGCGCCGCCTTGATCGTCTGCTTCACGTGCCAGCTGATCGTAGCGACGGTGATCGGGTACCAGACCCGCAGCAGCAGGGTCTCCAGGTAGGACGGCAGCCAGTAGCACTCCGGATCGGTGTTCTCGATCGTCATCAGCGCCTGGCGGATCGGCACGACCGTCCCTTCCGGCACGGCGCGGATCCGCACCGGCAGGCGCCCGCCGTGGACGTCGACGATCCGGCGCCAGCCGGCTTCGTTAAACGGCTCGCCGTGGAGGGCCAGCAACTCGGCGGCCTCGTCGATCATGGCGTGGGTGACGGGCTTGGCCAGCTCGGCCTTGAGGATCGCCTGCAGGCCGAAGAAGACCGTGCGGTCGTAGCGCCCGCCGCGGCTCTCGACATACGAGAAGGCGCCGCTGGTCCCGAGCGGGTACTGCAGCCAGTGGCTGGCCTTGTAGCTGTCGGTGTTCAGAACGAGGTTGTCGAACATCGCGGAAGCTCCTTCACGCGGACACGAACGATAGATGGCGGCAGAGGCTCAGGCGCCGCCGACGAAGTGCTCGAGGATGTGGAAGTGGTCCTCGAAGAACTGCTCCTCCATCAGCATCGCCTCGCTGAGCGGGACCCAGCGAACTCGGTCGGCGTCATCGGCGGCGCGGACCTTGGGCAGGTCGCCGGTCGGAAAGTCGAAGTGGAAGGCGTGGGTGATCGTGCGGCCCCGCAGCGAGCGGCCGGGATAGTCGAACACCTGGCGGGCCTTGATCGAGCCGCGCAGCACCGCCGGCGGGATCTTCACGCGGGTTTCTTCCTGCAGCTCGCGGATCGCGGCGGCCTGCACGGTCTCGTTCTGCTCGACGAAGCCGCCCGGCAGCGCCCACAGCCCCTTGCCCGGCTCGGCCCGGCGGCGGACCAGCAGCACGTGGCCAGAGTGGACCATTACCGCGTCGGCGGTGACGAAGGTCGGCGCATAGGGCGCGGCGGCCCAGCTCTGGCGATAGGTCCGCATGAAGGCGTCCTCGCGGGCCAGCTGGGCGTAGGCGGGCGAACCGGCGCGGAAGGCTTCCAGCATCTCGAACACGGCCGGGGGCGTGTTGGCCTCGACCAGGCGCAGGGCGCCGGTCTCGCCGGAGAACAGCCAGGCGCGCAGTTCCGTGGCCGACAGCACGTCGGTGTGCTGGACATCGACCAGCGGCCATTGCGGGAAGGCGGCGAGGTACGCGCCGGTGGCGCCGTCCTTGTCGCGGCCGATCAGGCCGACCTTGGCGTCGGGCGCCCCTTCGGTCTCCAGGGTCTCGGCGACCAGGCGCTGGACGTCGGCGACCCAGACGGTCTCGTTATAGAGCCGGTCGCGCAGCGGCTTGACGATCAGCCGCCCGGCCTCGTCGCCGGCGGCGGCGCGGATCATCACGGCGCGTTCGCCGGCGTTGAAGGGATTGCGGGTGGTGCGCGGCTGGCCGGCGCTGCCGACCAGGACGATGACCTTGTCGGCCAGCCGCAGCGCGTGGCTCAGCACCGACAGGTGGCCGTTGTGGAACGGCTGGAAGCGTCCGATCAGGACGAGATAGTCGTAGCGCATGAGGCTCCCTCACGCTGGTTGACGCCGCCGGTCTATCCAGCGACGAACTTATGCTAACTTTGAGCATAAGTGATTGTCAACCCATGAGGGCGCTTGAAGCAGGAACGACGAAAAGCCCGCCGGGAATGACCCCGGCGGGCTTTCGTAGAACAGCCTAGACCGTCAAGCCTTAGGCGGCTTGCGCGGCGGCCTTGGCTTTGGCCTTGACCTGCGACTTGATCTTCAGGGCGCGCGGCGACAGCTGCTCGTCCTTGGCGCCCAGCAGGAACACGTCCAGGCCGCCCTTGAAGTCCAGGGTGCGCAGGGCCGCGTTGCTGATGCGCAGCTTGAAGCTCTGGCCCAGCGACTCCGACTGGAGCGTGGCGGGCGACAGGGCCGGCAGGAAGCGGCGCTTGGTCTTGATGTTCGAGTGGCTCACATTGTGGCCGACCATCGGACCGATACCGGTAAGTTCGCAACGGCGCGACATGGTGGTTACCTTGGCTTGGGCGGAACCGTCTGGCTCGGTGAAGAGCCTGGCTCCGATAAGATATGAATTCGGACACACGGTTGGACCAGGCCGACCGCGCGAGAGCGGGCGATATAGGCGAAGGGTCCCCCCTGAGTCAAGGCTGGTCTGGCGCGTACGCCTCATGGCCTCTTCGCATCTGCAAGGGAACCGGCCGCCCAACCACCGCCTTCAAGCACGGTTCATATCGCACTCTATATAGGAGCGACATGAAGGAGACCCGCCGCATGCGTTCGACCGCCCTCGCCGCTTCTGTTCTGGCCCTCGTCGTGGGGGGCGTCGCCCTGGCCCAGCCCGTCGTCCAGGCGGCGGCCGCCAAGGCCGCCACATCCGGCAAGGCGACGATTCTGCCCGGCCAGTGGGAGTACGACTACAAGGTCGGCGTGATCCCGGTCAGCAGCGAGAGCAAGTGCCTCAAGCCAGCCGACGCCGAGCAGTTCTCGCGCGGCATCTGCACCAAGCGCTATCGCTGCGACTACACCACCAATGTGGTCAAGGACGGCAAGATCCAGCTGCAGGGCACGTGGACCGACAAGAAGGACCGCGTCTCGCCGGTCACGGCCAACGGGACCTATACGCCCGAGAGCTTCAAGATGGACATTCGCATCAAGACCATCAGCGGCATGAACCTGTCCGGCAGCATGGACGCCAAGCGCGTGTCGGCCGAGTGCGCTCCGGAAGAGAAGTCGGGCGAAACGGCCGCGAAATAGCGGCCGGTCGCGAAACCGATTTGTGGTTAATCCGCTTTAAGCTACAATAGCTTGTAGGGAACAAACACCGAATTGGCGAACGTCGCCGATTCGGTCCTGATTCGTTTCGCCCCTGTTCGAAGAAGCGTTACCGCGCGTTAAGAGGCGTGGGCGGACGGTCTCTTTCCAACAACCACACGCTCCGTCATTCCCGCCCTTGTGGCGGGAATGACGGCAGTTAGGAGGTGCGTCGCGGCGCGACCGAGAACTCCAGGTCGAACAGCGTCGGCACGGCATCCGTCCGCGCCTTCTCAATCGTCAGCAGCTTGGCCTTCGTCTCCGCTCCGCCCGGCGCGGAAAAGCCGCCCATGCTCTTGCCAGACGCCCCCAGCACCCGATGACAGGGCACCACGATCGGCCAGGGGTTCTCGCCCAAGGCCTTGCCGACGGCGCGCGCCGCGCTCGGCTCGCCCATGGCCTTGGCCACCTCGCCATAGGTCGAGGTCTCGCCCGGCGTGATGGCGCGGGCGATCTCGTAGACTCGCAGGTTGAAGGCCGGCTGGCCGTCCAGGTCGAGCGGGATGTCGGCCAGGTCGTCCTTGCCGCCGGCCAGCAGGTCGCGGATGCGGTCGATCACCGCCTCGACCTCGGCCGTCGGCTCGCCCTCGACCGCTTCGGGAAACCGCTTGCGCAGGCGGGCCCAGGCCGCGCCCGGCGAGCTTTCCGGCAACTGCATGCCGATCAGGCCCCGCGCGCCCCAGGCGACGCCGCAACGGCCGATGATCGTGTCGAAAAGGGCGAAACGCTGGGCGCTCATGCGGAAAAAATAGCAGGACCGTTGCGACTTGCGAGGGGCGCGGCCTACGATTTCCGGAACTTGCTGTTCCGGGGGAACTCATCTTGCGCCGTTTCGCTCTCGCCGCCCTGCTGGCCGCGACCTCGCTCTCGACCGCCCAGGCCGGCGACATCCTGATCCACGGCGGCCCGATCCACACCGGGGTCGACGCCAAGCCGACTGCCGAGGCCGTGCTGGTCCGCGACGACAAGATCCTGTTCGTCGGCGACCTGAAGACGGCCAAGGCCCAGGCGGCCAAGGGCGCCAAGGACATCGACCTGAAAGGCGCGGCGGCCTATCCGGGCTTCGTCGACGCCCACGCCCACCTGACCGGCATCGGCCTGCGCGAGCTGACCCTCAATCTCGACCAGACCAAGTCGCTGGCCGAGCTGGTCGCCACGGTGAAGGCCTACGCCGCCGCCCATCCGGAGGGCGCGATCTATGGTCGGGGCTGGATCGAGACCCATTGGCCCGAGAAGCGCTTTCCGACCAAGGCCGACCTGGACGCCGCCGCGCCGGGCCGCATCATCGTGCTGGGCCGCTCGGACGGCCACGCCAGCGTCGCCTCCAGCGCCGCCCTGGCCAAGGCCGGCGTGAGCGCGACCACCACCGCCCCGGCCGGCGGCAAGATCCTGATGGGCGCCGACGGCCAGCCCGACGGCATGCTGATCGACCACGCCCAGGAGCTGGTGAAGGACGTCATCCCGCCGCCCAGCGAGGCCCTGGTCCGCGAGGCTCTGCGCAAGGCCGGCGCGCTCTATGCCTCGCGCGGCTGGACAGGCCTCGACAATATGAGCGTCATGGCGCCCGACCTGGCCCTGCTGCGCGACGAGGCGGCCAAGGGGAACTTCCACATCCGCGTCGACAACTACATGGACCCCAGCGGCGCGGCCGAGTTGCTGTCCAAGGGCCCGCAGACCGACGCCACCGGCCTGATCCGCGTGCGCGGCATCAAGCTCTATATGGACGGCGCCCTGGGCTCGCGCGGCGCGGCCCTGCTGGAGCCCTATAGCGACGCCGAGGGCCTGGGCCTGCAGCTGACCCCGCAGGACAAGGGCCTGGCTTTGATGAAGCAGGCCAAGGCGGTGAACGCCCAGGTGGCCATGCACGCCATCGGCGATCGCGGCAACCGCATGACCCTGGACTGGTTCGAGCAGAGCCTCTCCGGCGACACCAAGGCCCGCTGGCGCATCGAGCACTCGCAGATCGTCGCCGACACCGACGTGCCGCGCTTCGCCAAGCTGGGGGTCATCGCCTCGATGCAGCCCAGCCACGCCATCGGCGACCTCTATTTCGCCCCCGCGCGCCTGGGCAAGGACCGCCTGCACGAAGGCTATCGCTGGAAGGACTTCCTGAAGGCCGGCGTCGTGGTCGCGGCCGGCTCGGACGCCCCGGTCGAGGTCGGCGATCCGCGCATCGAGTTCTACGCCGCCGTCTACCGCCACAGCCTGGACGGCTTCGCCAACGCCGACTGGCACCTGGAAGAGGCCGTCACCCGCGCCGAGGCGCTGAAGATGCTGACCCTGGCGCCCGCCTACGCCGTCTTCCGCGAGAAGGAGCTGGGCACGCTGGAGGCCGGCAAGAAGGCCGATCTGACCGCCTTCGACAAGGACTTCATGACCGTGGAGCCCAAGGAGATCCTCACCGCCCAGCCGGTGCTGACCGTGGTGGACGGCAAGGTCGTCTTCAGCCGCTAACGGTTCAGCGGAACCACGCGGATCTCGTTGACCCCGATGCCCAGCAGGCGGGGGTCGGCGATCCCGTGGAACGGCGGCGGCACGGCGGCCTCGGGAAGGCGCAGCTCGACCTCGGCCGGCTGGCCCGGCGTCGCGCCCGAGATGCGGACCGAGAACACGCCGCGGGTGATGCGCGTGCGGCGCTGGACCTTGCCGTTCAGCACCACCTCGATCGCCTGGGTGTCGTCCTTGGATGGGCCGATGGCGATCACGTTGAGGAACAGCACGAAGTCGCTGGCGCCCCGGGTGTCGAGGTTCAGCCAGGCGGCCTTGCCGTCGCTCCAGATGGCGAACTGCTCGGGCAGGCCCCAGCCCGGGCCTAGCTCGCGCGGCTTCACGCCCTTGTTCAGATAGATCACGGGCGCGGCCGCCAGTTGCTGGGCCGAGACGGCGACATAGGGCTCCAGGCCCGGAACCTGCTCCAGGTCGCGACCGCACAGCAGGCCGCGCACGAAGCGATGGCAGTCCGAGCGCTGGCCGAAGGCCTCGAACAGGGTCGGCTTTTCGACGGGATCGCCGATCACGGCCGTAATGGTGCGGTCGTTCGGCGCGGCGTTCAGCTTGGCCGCCGGCTCGACGTCGCAACTGACCGCCAGCGCGCGGGCCACCGGGCCGGAATTGGACGTCCCGTGGCGGCGCAGGGCCAGATGCGACAGCTGCACGATCGCCCAGGCGTCGACGTTCTGGGCGCACTCGACTACCGGCTGGAAGCGCCAGGGACGCCGCTCGAACGCCGAATCGCTGCGCAGGACGGTGTCGTAGTAAGGGTTGGTCCGCACATAGACGCTGCGCACGCCGCGGATCATCTGGCCCATGTCGGCGACCTGCAGCACCAGCGCCAGGCCCAGCAGGCCGATGCGCAGGCGGCTCGATTCCAGGCGGTCGACCTGCACGACCCCGAAGGCCAGGGCCGCATAGCCGACGATCCAGAAGAACCGGCCGTGGCAGCGGAACAGGCCGATGATCGCCCCGAACAGCCCCATCGGCCGGCCGATGTCGAACATCAGGAACGGCCCGAAATAGGGGCGCGGTCCGATCGCGTAGGCGGTCAGCACGGCCAGGGCCAGAACCAGCGGTCCGTAGCGCCGCCAGGTCGCCGCATCCGGCTTGCGGCCGCGCGCCAGGTCGATGCCGCACCAGACAGCGCCGAACAGGGCGACCAGCAGCACGCCGGCGCCCAGATAGTTGTAGCCCTCGAAGGTCTGTCCCGGGATCTGCAGCGTGCCGGTGAACCAGACGCCGTCCCACGTCTGGCCGGCCAGGGTCGAGGCTTGCGGCCACAGCGCGCCCAGCACGTTCATCGAGTAGACGCCCAGCGCTCCGCCGCCGCCGGACTGGCCGACGCCGCCATAACCCAGGACCCAGGCCGTGAAGGCGGCGGCGGCGACGAAGGCCGCCACGGTCAGCACCGCATTGGCCCAGGCCTTGGCGCGCTGCTGCAGCACCTCCGACAGCAGGCCCGCGCCCAGGCAGGCCGCGATGGGCACGAGGTGGTAGGGATGGGTCCCGGTGACCACCAGGCCCAGCACCGCCATCTCGATGATCCGCCGACGCGTCAGGCCAAACCGCGCGACCAGCACGGTCCAGGCCGCGCCCAGGATCAGCAGGAACTGGCCCGCCAGCGCGATGTGGCCGAACTGCCGGGCGAACCAGGCTGGGAAGAACAGCGACAACAGCCCGCCCAGCAGCAGCGACGAGGTCCGCGTCACCCCGCAGGCCCGCAGCAGGCCGACCATGGCCAGCGGCTGGGCGATGTAGGCGATCAGCAGGAACACAGCGAGCGGGTTCAGCACCCGGCCCAGGCCCAGGGCCTTCATGATCACGGTCAGCCACGGCAGGCTGTCGGTGTAGACGATGGCGGTCGGGACCGCCTCGCCGCGCAGAGCGGTCGTCACGCCCAGCGGGAAATGCCAGGGATGGTCGATGATCGCGTAGTGGCCGGCCATCATCGTGGCCATGTCGCCGCCCGGCTCCAGCCAGTAGTCATGGCCCGCGCCCAGCAGCGGCAGGCCGATGACGATGTGGAACAGGACGACCGCCGCCAGGACGAGCCCGCCCACCAAGACCGATCTGGCCGATACGAAACGCAGCAAGACGCTCAAGCCCCCAAGAACGCTGCTCTTTCGCTACCGAAGCGCGCAGAGATTGTCCATCTCCACCAGACGTTAGGCGGTCACGACGCCGCGCCGGCTTGCCCCCGCTCGATTCCCGCCCCACCTTCGGATCATGAGTGATCGTTCGACCGGCTTGGCGCCTTCGAAGCTGACCGCGGTTCTGGGGCCGACCAATACCGGCAAGACCCATCTGGCCGTCGAACGGATGCTGGCCCACGCCTCGGGCATGATCGGCCTGCCGCTGCGCCTGCTGGCGCGCGAAATCTACGACCGGGTGGTCAAGCTGCGCGGCAAGGCCTCAGTGGCCCTGATCACCGGCGAGGAGAAGATCACCCCGCCCCGCGCGACCTATTTCGTCTGCACGGTCGAGGCCATGCCGCTGGCCCGCGAGGTCGAGTTCCTGGCCGTCGACGAGATCCAGTTGTGCGCCGATCCCGAGCGCGGCCACATCTTCACCCACCGCCTGCTGCATGCGCGCGGCAAGTTCGAGACCATGTTCCTGGGCGCCGGGACCATGGCCCCGCTGGTGCGCCGCCTGCTGCCGGACGCCGAGATCGTCGGGCGCGAGCGGTTTTCCAACCTCTCCTATGCCGGCTCCAAGAAGCTGACCCGCCTGCCCCGTCGCAGCGCCATCGTCGCCTTCTCCACCGACGCGGTCTACGCCATCGCCGAGCTGATCCGCCGTCAGCGCGGCGGCGCGGCCGTGGTCATGGGATCTTTGAGCCCCCGCACCCGCAACGCCCAGGTGGCTCTGTATCAGTCCGGCGAGGTCGACTTCCTGGTGGCCACCGACGCCATCGGCATGGGCCTGAACATGGATGTCGACCACGTGGCCTTCGCGGGCTTGCGCAAGTTCGACGGCAAGCGCACCCGCTGGCTCTATCCGCAGGAGGTCGGCCAGATCGCCGGCCGGGCGGGCCGCTACACCCGCGACGGCACCTTCGGAGTCACGGGCGACTGCGAGGAGATCGACGAGGACCTGGTCGAGGCCGTCGAGAGCCATACCTTCGAGCCGATCACCCAGGCCGAATGGCGCAATGCGCGCCTGGACTTCGGCTCGCTGCCGGGCCTGCTGCGCTCGCTGAACGAGACGCCCAAGCGCCATGGCCTGTCGCTGTCGCAGGAGGCGCTGGACGAGCGCACCCTGCGCGCCCTGGCCAAGGACGAGGACGTCATCAAGCGCTGCAAGACCGACCGCTCGGCCCTGCTGCGCCTGTGGGACGTCTGCCAGACGCCGGACTTCCGCAAGACCACCGACGACGACCACCAGCGCATGGCGCGCACCCTGTTCGACGACCTGACCACCGGCCGCAAGCGCCTGCCGGAGGACTGGATCAACAGCCAGTACAAGGCGCTGGACCGCGTCGACGGCGAGATCGACAGCCTGGCCGGCCGCCTGTCGGGCGTGCGCACGCTCAGCTACATCGCCAACCGCCCCGACTGGGTGGCCAACCCCGCCCACTGGCAGGGCCTGACCCGCCAGCTGGAAGACCGGATCAGCGACACCCTGCACGAAAAGCTGATGGCCCGGTTCATCGACCGCCGCACCAGCGTGCTGATGAAGCAGCTGGGCGAACGCGAGACCCTCTATGCCGGCGTCGGCCAGGACGGCGAGGTCACGGTCGAGGGCCATGTCGTCGGCCACCTGTCGGGCGTCGCCTTCACCCCGGTCAAGGCCGCGTCGCCGCTGGAAGAGAAGGCCCTGCGCAACGCCGCGCAGCGCGCGGTCGGTCCCGAGATCGCCAAGCGCCTGGGCCTGCTGGCCTCTGAGCCCGACGACGCTTTCGCCCTGACGCCCGACGGCGCGATCCTGTGGCGTGGCGAGATGGCAGGGGCCGTGCGCCAGGGCCTCCCCCTGCTGTCGCCCCGCGCCCGCCTGCTGGGCGAGCTGGGTCCCGCCGCCGTGCGCGAGCGGGCCGAGCGACGGTTGGACGCCTTTCTGGCCAGCCAGGTCGACACCCAGCTTTCGCCGCTGCGCAAGCTGGAGCGCGCCCTGGCCGGCGGCGAGCTGCGCGGCCTGCCGCGCGGCGTCGCCCACCGCCTGCTGGAAGCCGGCGGCGTGCTGGACAAGCGGCCCGTCGATCCGGAGCTGAAGGCGCTGAGCCAGGCCGAGCGCCGCACGCTCAAGAGCCTGGGGGTACGGATCGGCGCGTTCAGCCTGTACTGCCCCGGCGTGATCAAGGCCGAGGCCATCGCCTGCGCCCGCGCGCTCAATCCCACCGGCTGGCGCGGGGCGCTGACGACGCTGGAGCCCCTGCCCAAGCCCGAACCGTCGGCGCGCGAGCTGTCGGCCAGCGGCCTGCGCGCCGTGGCCGGCTTCAGCATCCCGGTGGAGGCACTGGAAGAGCTGGACGCCCTGCTGCGCGCCGAACAGCACCACGGCGGGGTCGTGCTGACCGATGCGGCGCTGGAGAAACTGGGCTGGACGGCCAAGCAGGCCTCCAACGTCTTGCGCGCCCTGGACTACACCCCCGCCATCCGCGCCAAGCCCGACCAGCCGATCGTCTGGAAGCGCCGCGGCGCCGCCAAGCTGGAGCAAAAGCCGGTCAAGGCGCGGCCAGACTCGCCGTTCGCCGCCCTGGCCAAGCTCACCGAGCCGCCGCCGCGCCGGAAGAAGCCCCGTCGCCGCAAGCCTGCCGCGCCCAAGCAGGCTGCGTCATGACCGACACCCACGGCGATTCCGTCCGCGCCGACGTCTGGCTGTGGCGCGCCCGCTTCTTCAAGACCCGCTCGCTGGCCGCCAAGTTCGTCGACGAAGGCCGCATCCGCCTGACCCGCTCGGGCGCCGAGAGCCGCGTCGACAAGCCCTCGCGCACGGTGAAGCCCGGCGACCTCCTGCTCTTCGGCCTGGCCGGCCGCCTGATCTCGATCCGCGTCCTGGACTGCGGCGAACGGCGTGGGCCGGCGACGGAGGCGCGGGGGCTTTACGAGGCGGTCGAGGGGTAGAGCGCCCCCTCCGTCACGATGCATATCCGCATCGCGCCACCTCCCCCGTTTCACGGGTGAGGAGAAGACGCGCTTCCTCCTGCCCCGCTTGCGGGGGAGGTGGATCGGCGCCGATAGGCGACGAGACGGAGGGGGCGCTAGACCGCCATCGGTGGCCACACCTGCGCGCTCACGCCCCCGCCTTCGCGGTTGCCGATCACCAGCCTGCCGCCGAAGCGCTTGATCAAGCGCTCGGCTGTCGGGATGCCCAGGCCGAAGCCGCCGGTGTCGCGGGCGCGGGCGGCGTCGCCTCGGAAGAAGGGTTCGTAGATGCGCGCCATGGCGTCGGCCGTGAGACCCGGCCCGTGGTCCAGCACCTCGATCACCGGCCCCTCCAGACCCTCGGCCACCAGCCGCACCTTGGCCTTGCCGCCGAAGCGCACCGCGTTGTCGATCAGGCGGATCAGCGCCTGTTCCAGCGGGCCGCGATGGGTGGTCACCTCCAGGCTCTTGGCGCCCTCGTAGCGCACGGCGTCCGGCCAGCGCACCATCACGCCCTGGATCAGCGCCGGTAGGTCGACGACCTCGGCGGTGCTGGCCGAGTGCTGGGCGCGCAGCCAGTCCGACAGCGACTTCAGCATCGCGTCCAGCTCGCCGACATTGTCAGCCACCAGCGCCTTGATGTCGTCCGGCTCGATATAGTCGGCCGCCAGCGACAGACGGGCCAGCGGCGTACGCAGGTCGTGGCTGAGCGCCTCCATGGCCCGGGCCTGGTCCTCGATCAGGCCGGCGATGCGGCGCTGCATGTCGTTGAAGGCCCGGCCCAACTCGACGATGTCGTTGGGGCCTTCGACCACCACCGGCGACGGCGGCGCTGCGCCCACCTGGCGCGAGGCCTCGGTCAGGCGGCGCAGGGGCTCGCCCAGCTGGCGCAGGGCGTAGGCGCCCAGGGCCAGACAGGCCAGCGAGAAGACCAGGGTCGTGGCCACCGCGCGCAGGGCGATCGGCCACGGGCGGGGGAAGTTGCGCGAGCGGAAGGTCAGCCAGCGGCCGTCCTCCAGCCCCATCACCCCGACCAGGTCGCGACCGCCCGCGGGCCGGGTCTCGGACCACAGGCGCATCGACCGCTGGGCCAGGTCCGGCTCCCAATGACGGACATAGTCGGCGATGGCGTTGGCCTCGGCCATCTGCACGCGGGTGATCGGCGGCCACTCGGGCGGCAGGACCACGACCTTGGCCTCGAGATAGTGCGAGGTCATGACCTTGTCGAAGTCGGCCTGGGCCAGCCTGGCGACCCGCTGGCCGACGACCAGCATCTCGGCGATCCGCCGGGCGTGGTCCTCGCGCAGCGTTTGGCGGTCGATGGCGCTGTAGAAGGCGACACTGGCGCTCAGCTGCACCAGCACGATGGCGACCACCACCCAGATGGATCGCGCCACGAAGCCGCGGGAGCGCCCCAGAACCTTGCTTACCGTCATCGTCATGCCCGAAGGCTAGTCAAGCGCGACGGCCAAGGCCACTAGGGATAAGCCGCTAGGCGCCGAACGTCTCCAGGAAGGCGGCCACCTCGCCCGCCGGCATCGGCCGGCCGAAGTGATAGCCCTGCACCTGGTCGCAGCCATAGTGCTCCAGGGCCTTCAGTTGCTCGGCGTCCTCGACGCCCTCGGCGACCACCTTCATGCCCATGGACGAGCCCAGGGTGATGACGGCCTTCACGATGGCCTCGTCCTCGGTGTTCTGGACGAAGGACTTGTCGATCTTCAAGCGGTCGATCGGGAACTGGCGCAGGTTGGCGAGGCTGGCGTAGCCGGTGCCGAAGTCGTCCAGCGCGATCATCACCCCGGCGTCGTGCAACTGCTTGACGGTGCTGCTGACCAGGTCCGAGCCCCACCCCATATAGACGTTCTCGGTGACCTCGATGGTCAGGCGCTCGCACGGCACGTTCCAGCGGGCCAGGCGCTCCTGGATCTCCTCGGCCAGGCGGCCAGAGCGGAACTGAGCCGAGCTGATGTTGACCGCCACGCGGCCGAACTCGACGCCCTCATCGAGCCACTGGCGCATCTGGCGCAGGGCCGCCTCGAAGGCCACGTCGCCCAGCTTCAGCGAAAGGTCCTGGTCCTCGAAGGCGGCCATGAACCGGTACGGCGTCAAGACCCCCTGCTCGGGATGGATCCAGCGCATCAGCGCCTCGAAACCGGCGACCTTGTTCTCGCGGATGTCGACCACCGGCTGGTAGAACAGGGTGAACTCGTTCTCGGCCAAGGCCGCGCGGACGTCGCGCAGCAGCTCCAGCCGCTGCTCGACCTCGGACCGCATCGACGGCTCGAACACGATGCTGCGGTTGCGGCCCGCTTCCTTGGCTCGATAGAGCGCAATGTCGGCGTTCTTGATCATGTGGGCCGGGTCGGCGTCCGGATCACCGTGCAGGGCGGCCCCGATGCTGGCGCTGGCCGTGAAGCTGCGGCCGCCGTGCTCGATCGGCTGGCGCAGCAGATCCTGCAGCTTGGCGATCGGCCGCAGCATGTCGGCCTCGCCATGCAGGCCGCGCAGGATCACCGCGAACTCGTCGCCGCCCAGGCGCGCGACGGTGTCGCTGGCCCGGAACGAATGCTGCAGCATGCCCGCCAGGCGCTTGAGCAGCGCATCGCCGGCGTCGTGGCCCAGGCTGTCGTTGATGTCCTTGAAGTGATCGACGTCGATCATGATCAGGCCGAACATCTCGCCCAGCGTCTCGGACGCCGTCACCGCCTCCTGGAAGCGGTGCTGGAACAGGGCGCGGTTGGGCAGGGCCGTCAGCGGGTCCTTGAAGGCCAGGGTCTCGATCGCCTCGGTGTGGCGGCGGCGATCGGTGATGTCCTTGAAGAGGTTGACCAGCTTCTCGGGCTTGCCGTCGGCGCCGACGAACACCTTGCCGACCGAGCGGACCCAGGTCTCGACCCCGTCGTCGCGATTGAGCTTGAACTCGAAGACCTTGGCCTCGCCGATCTTGCGGGTGGCCACCAGGTCCGCGCAGCGCTGGCGATCGTCGGGGTGGGCGATCTCCAGCGGATCGTCCTTGAAGACGCAGTATTTCTGCAGCTCGGGCGCGTGGCCCGAGAAATAGAGCTCGTTGGTGCGCAGGTCGTATTCGCGGACCAGCAGGTCGTCGAGTTCCAGGGCCATGGTCAGGCGCTGCTTGTCGCGCTCGGCGCGCAGCACGCTCTCGGCGTAGCCCGTCACGTCGCGGGCGGTGATCATCACCGCATAGCTTTCCTCACCGTCGCGGCAGGCGCTGAACTCGGTGCGCCAGATGTGCTGGACGCCCTGGGCGTCGACGGTCGGCAGGTAGCGGGAAAAGGCCAGGCCTTCCTCGGCGCAGGCCAGCAGCGCGGCCACGTCTTCCGAAGCCACCAGGCGGCCGGCCCCGGCCTCGTCGCCGATCGCCAGGCTGGGCGCGATGCCCTGCTCGGCCCATTCGCGGCTGACGGCGACCAGCATCAGGTCGCGGTCCAGCAGGGCCGCGGCGAACGGAATCTCGCGAATGAACTCGCCGAAAGCGCGAGCGCGAGCCTTGGCGAAGGCCCGCGTGGCGGTGTCGGCTTCCAGGATCGGTTGGACGGCCAAGGCTTCAATCTTCATGCGTGTCGGCTTTCCGACTTTGTTTTTATTGAGCGTTTCCAGCGCCGCATATTGTTGTTCGATCGATAAGAAAGTGTTTGCGACGTCGGGACACCTTCAGGACGCATTGTCGCGCCGTGGCGAACGCGCGCGTTCAGAAAGACGACGCACGCTGGTCACGCCTTGAGAATTCCTGGGCGCGCGGGCGGCCAAGCCGCATTGACAAGCGGGTCCCAGACTTCGAAAACGCGCGCGCCGAACTCCGTCCGACCTCTTCCCGAGTTTTCGATGACCTATATCGTCACCGACGCCTGCGTCCGCTGCAAGTTCATGGACTGCGTGGAGGTGTGCCCGGTCGATTGCTTCTACGAGGGCGAAAACTTCCTCGTCATCAATCCCGACGAATGCATCGACTGCGGCGTCTGCGAACCCGAGTGCCCGATCGACGCCATCAAGCCCGACACCGAGGACGAGCCGGACGGCAAGTGGCTGAAGATCAACGCCGACTACGCCAAGGTCTGGCCGAACATCACGGTCAAGGGCGCGCCGCCCGAAGACCGCGAGGAGTTCGAGCGCGAGACCGGCAAGTTCGAGAAGTACTTCAGCGAAAAGCCGGGCAAGGGCTCGTAAGGCCTAGCTCGATTTCTCAAGCTTGATCCCTCGCCAGGCCGCGAAAGCTTGGCGGCGCGCCCCGCATTGCCGGACGCAACCCTTTCATAGGGCTGAATTTTATGCTATTGTCGCTGCCGACGTGACGGTTGCGGCTATTCGCGACTGTCCGTCTTGTCGAAGAAGCCGGTTCGAGAAGCCATTTGAACCGGCTCGCCCGATCGAAGGCGAAGGGTGTCTTAGAGATCTATTCCCAATCCTGACAGGCTTAGCCCCGCGCACCTGATTTCGCGGAGCAAGGACCTGTCGTTTTTGATTTGGCCAAGTGGCCTGGAATGATCACGGCGTTCGGGTCCCGCGGACCCGCATAGATGAGGACGAACATGAGCAAGACTGGTCTGGAATTCTCGGTCGGCGATCACGTCGTTTACCCCGCGCACGGCGTGGGCAGCATTCAGGCGGTCGAGACCCAGGAAGTGGCCGGTATGTCGCTCGAAGTCTACGTCATCACCTTTGACCACGAAAAAATGACGCTGCGCGTCCCGACCAAGAAGGCCAAGACGGCCGGTCTGCGTCCGCTGGCGGAAGGCGGCACTGTGTCGCAAGCCCTGACCACCCTGAAGGGCCGCGCCCGCGTGAAGCGCACCATGTGGTCGCGTCGCGCTCAAGAGTACGAAGCCAAGATCAACTCGGGCGACCTGATCTCGATCGCCGAAGTGGTCCGCGACCTGCACCGCGCCGAGAACCAGCCGGAACAGTCCTACTCGGAACGCCAGCTGTATGAATCGGCCCTGGACCGCATGGCCCGCGAAGTCGCCGCCATCGAGCGCATCGACCGCGAAGCCGCGATCGGCATCCTGACCAAGTCGCTGGTCAAGGCCGCCTAAGACCTTTCCAGGTCCCGAAAACACGAAGACGCCCCCTGCGAAAGCCGGGGGCGTTTTTGTTTGGGCTCAGCCCAACAGGTCCGCGAAGCAGCTGGCGAAGGTGTGGGCGTCGCCGGGCCAGCGCGCCGAGACGTAGTTCCCATCCTGCACTACCCAGGCAGCGCTGGCGTCGGCGGGCGTGTCGCGCCACAGGCCGCCGGTCTTCTTCGTGAACGCCGGATCGTCGGCGGGCGCGTCCAGGAAGTCCGCCGGCGCGGCGAGCGCCCGGGTCACCTCCTGCTGCACCGACATGTAGCCGTCGGCCTGGCCGGGCGCCTCCAGATAGGTCCGGTAGTAGTCGGGGTCCCAGAACCGGCCGATGTGCGCCAGGGCGCTGGCGGCCTTCTCCTGTTTCCAGGTCAGGGCGGTCGTCTTGCGGCCGTGTAGCACCGAGCGGCCGTCCGCCGCCTGGCTGCGCGCGGCCAGCAGCACGCCATGGCAGATGGCCGCCACCGGCTTGTCCGCCGCGAAGAAGTCGGCGACGAGGCCCTGCAGCATCGGGCTCTCCAGGTAGGGCCGCATGCCGCGCGCGCGGTGGCCGCCGCCCAGCAGGATGGCGTCGTAGCCGGCGACGCCGAGCGTGTCCCACCGCGCCGGCGCCTGGAAGGCCGGTGCGGCGAGCATCTCGCCATAGGCCCGTCGCGCGTCGGCATTGGCGCGCAGCAGCAGCCCGATCAGCTTGAGCTGGCCAAGAACGGGGACTGGGCTCCAAGGGTCCAGCCCCCGGCCCGACACCATGATCAGGTCGGCCTGCCCCGGTTGGCCGTCCGGCGTCGCGAAGCTGACGCGATGTCCTAGTCCCGTCAGGACGGACCAGCTGACCGCGATCTCGGTCGGATCGAAGTCGAGGGACGGAAGCGGGATGAGGACATGCGCCATGGTTCGAGGGGGCGTGGATTTAACGGCAAAGGCAAGAGCCCGCCGCTAACCCGCCTTGACCGCCACCATCACGAACTCGCCGACCGCCGCGCGACAGCGCGCGCCGCTCAGCAGGCCTTCGGCCCAGAACTCCACCTCGACCGTCATCGAGCGGTTTCCCGCGCGCATGACGCGGGGAACCAGCTCGACAAGATCGCCGCCGGCCACGGGTGCGACGAAGTCCACCCTTTGCGAGGCGGCCATCACCACGACCCGGCGACTATGGCGGGTCGCGGCTACGAAAGCGGCCTTGCCCATCATGGCCAAGGCCTCGCCGCCGAACAGGGTGCCGTAGTGGTTGGTCCGGTCGGGAAAGACCATCTCGACCATCCGCAGTTCAGCCTCCGGCGACTCCTGCGCCAACGGCGGCAGATCGCGCGACGGGGACTCCCCGTCGCGCAGCGCCACCATGTGGAACAAGCCCTGGGCGCACAACCGCCGCTCGCCGGTCAGCAGGGCCTCGGCGAAGAGGCTGACCTCGACGCTCAGAGACCGGCGGCCGACCCGCGTGACCCGCCCCTCGGCCTCGACCATCTCGCCCTGGCGCGCCGGGGCGGCGAAGTCGATCCGCTCGCACGCGGCGGTCACGAACGCGGCGCGCCCGTGCCGCGAGGCGGCGATGAACGCCACCTTGTCCGTGTGCGAGAGGGCGACGCCGCCGAACAGCGTGCCGTGGTGATTGACGTCGGTCGGGAAGACGATGTCGATCAGCCGGGTGACGGGACCGCTCACGCGACGGCTTCCCGCGCCCGGCGCGCAGCCTCGACCATGTTGGCGACGGCGGCCTTGGTCTCGGGCCACTTGCGGGTCTTCAGGCCGCAGTCGGGATTGACCCACAGCTGGCCCGTCGACAGCCGCGCCTGGGCGGCGGTCAGCAGGTCGGCCATCTCCTCGACCGAGGGCACGCGCGGGGAGTGGATGTCGTAGACGCCCGGCCCGATCTCGGCCGGATAGGCGTAGCCGGCGAAGGCGTCCAGCAGCTCCATCTTCGAGCGCGCCGTCTCGATCGAGATCACGTCGGCGTCCATCGCCCCGATGGCGGCGATGATGTCGTTGAACTCCGAGTAGCACATGTGGGTGTGGATCTGGGTCGCGTCGGCCACGCCCGAGGCCGTCAGGCGGAAGCACTCGACGGCCCAGTCCAGATAGGCGTCCCAGTCGGCGCGACGCAGGGGCAGACCCTCTCGCAGGGCGGCCTCGTCAATCTGGATGATCTTCGCGCCCGCCGCCTCCAGGTCGACGACCTCGTCGCGGATGGCGAGCGCGATCTGGCGGCAGGCCAGCTCGCGCGGGACGTCGTCACGGACGAACGACCAGTTCAGGATGGTCACCGGCCCGGTCAGCATGCCCTTGACCGGGCGGACGGTCAGCGACTGGGCGTACTCCCACCAAGCCACCGTCATGGCCTTGGGCCGCGAGACGTCGCCGAACAGGATCGGCGGCCGCACGCAACGCGAGCCGTACGACTGCACCCAGGCATGCTTGGTGAAGACGAAGCCCGACAGCTGTTCGCCGAAATACTGGACCATGTCGTTGCGCTCGAACTCGCCGTGCACCAGCACGTCGAGGCCGGCCTCCTCCTGCCAGCGGACGGCGCGCTCGGTTTCTTCTCGCAGGAAGGTCTCGTAGGCGGCGTCGGTCAGCTGGCCCTTGCCGTGGGCCGAGCGAGCCTTGCGGACCTCTTCGGTCTGCGGGAACGAGCCGATGGTCGTGGTCGGGAAGGCCGGCAGCGGCAGTTGCTGGGCGCGGCGGCGGTCGAAGGCGGCTCCGCGGCGAGCCATGGCCTCGGTGACGGCGGCCAGGCGCGCGGTGACGGCAGGGTCGTGGATCTTCGGCGAAGTGCGGCGGGCCTGGGCGGCCTCGGCGCTGGCCGCCAGCTCGGCGGCGACGCTGGCGCGGCCGGCGTTCAGGGCCTTGGCCAGGACGGCCAGCTCCTCGATCTTCTGGACGGCGAAGGCCAGCCACCGGCGGACCTCAGGATCGATCGCGGTCTCCAGGGCCAGGTCGATCGGCGTGTGCAGCAGCGAGCAGGACGGGGCCAGCACGATGCGGTCAACCCCGCGCCGGGCGACAACGGGTTCCAGGCGGTCGAGCAGCATCGGCAGGTCGGCGCGCCAGACGTTGCGGCCGTCGATGACGCCCAGCGACAGAACCAGGCTCTCACGGCTGGCCGACAGGGCGCGCTCTAGCTCGTTCGGCGCGCGGACTAGGTCCAGGTGCACGCCGTCGACCGGCAGGTTCACCGCCGTGGCCAGGTTGTCGCCATAGCCGCCGAAATAGCTGGTCAGCATCAGGCGAAGGCCCGGCGCGGCGTGGGTCAGGGCGCCATAGGCCCGGCGCAGCTCGCCGCGCTCGAAGTCCGTGAGATCCAGGGCCAGGCACGGCTCGTCGATCTGCACCCAGTCGGCGCCGGCCGCGACCAGGACCTTCAGCACCTGCGCATAGACCGGCAGCAGGTCGCTCAGCAGCGACAGCGGCGAGAAACCATCGTCCTTGGTCTTGGCCAGCTTGAGGAACGTCACCGGACCCAGCAGCACCGGGCGGGTGTGGATCCCCTGCGCCTTGGCCTCGAGGAACTCGTCGACCGGCTTGTTCGAGGACAGGGCGAAAGCCTGGCCGCGCGACACCTCAGGCGCCAGGTAGTGGTAGTTGGTGTCGAACCATTTGGTCATTTCCTGCGCCGGCACGCCGGTCTTCGGCCCATGGTCGTGGCCGCAAGCGGCGAGCTCGACGCCCTGGCTGCCGCGCGCCATGGCGAAATAGGTGTCGAGCGACACCTCGCCACCGGTCCAGCCGTAGAGCGCCGGGATCGCGCCCACGAGGACGCTGGTGTCCAGCACCTGGTCGTAGAACGAGAAGTCGCCTGACGGCACATGGTCCGCGCCCAGGGCGAGCTGACGGCTCCAGGTCTGGACGCGCAGGTCCGCGGCGACGGCCAGGAGCGAGGCCTGGTCGCTCTGGCCAGACCAGTAGCGTTCGAGGGCGGTCTTCAGCTCGCGCTTGGGGCCGATGCGGGGAAAGCCAAGGGTGGCGACGGTGACGGTCATCTTGAAAAGCCTCTGCCGGTGTTGTGGCGAGGCTGATCGGGACGCGCGCGGACAAGCGCGCACGGGTCATCGCGGCCCGGTCACGCCTTGAGCATGCGACCAGACCGGACACCCCGCCGGAGGACGTTATCTGTCGAGGCAGGTCTCCTGGCTCACGGGTCGTCACCCCTGCCCTGGCCTTCCCGACACGCCACCGATCCAGCTCGGCGCTTCAGTGACACGTAACGGACAGCGGCTCGCCGCTCACAGTTGCGGGGGCAGCGCCGGATTCGGGGTTTCACGCCCTCACCGACTTCCCTCTTAGCTCCGGACGCGAACGCCCGCAGACCACGACCAGGCGAGTAGGCGCTCGAAACCGCGCGCCGTCAAGAATGATATAAAGATATCTTTATATGAGCTTCGTTTGCCCTGATCGAACGAAGCGGGCTAGCTGAAGGCTGGTATCTAGGGGCTTTCATGACCGCAGCGGCCGATCCGACCATCCCGCCAGGCGCGGTCACCCGCTTCCTGGCCTCGGCCCCGCCCTGGGTGTTCGCCCTCTACGGCGGCCTGTCGTCGTTCGCCGTCTATTTCGCCATGTTCGGCTATCGCAAGCCGTTCACCGCGGCCGCCTACGCCCATCCCGAAGGCTGGCCGTTCGCCTTCGACTTCAAAATCGCCCTCGTCATCGCCCAGGTCGCCGGCTACGCGACGGCCAAGTTCATCGGGGTCAAGGTGATCTCCGAGATGCGGGCCAACCACCGCGCCATGGCCATCCTGACCCTGATCTTCGGGGCGCAGATGGCGCTCCTGCTGTTCGGGACCCTGCCGACGGTGATCGGGCCGATGGCCATGTACCTGAACGGCCTATGCCTGGGCATGATCTGGGGCCTGGTCTTCGGCTTCCTGGAGGGCCGCCGCCTGACCGAGGTGCTGGGAGCCATGCTGTGCGCCAGCTTCATCCTGTCGTCGGGCGTGGCCAAGTCGGTCGGCAAGATGCTCTTGCTGTCCAATGTCGACGAGAAGTGGATGCCGGCCGTGTCAGGCCTAGTGTTCGCGCCGCTGATGCTGATCGCCGTCGTCGCCCTGGCCCAACTGCCGCCGCCCAACGCCGCCGACGAGGCCGAGCGCGTGCGCCGCGCGCCGATGACCCGCCGGGACCGCATCGCCCTGTTCGCCGCCCACGCCCCGGCCCTGATCCTGCTGATCGCGGTCTATGTGATGCTGACGGCCCTGCGCGACTTCCGCGACAACTTCTCGGCAGAAATCTGGGCCGAGCTGGGCTTCAAGAACGCCGCCGCGATCTTCACCCTGTCGGAGTTGCCGGTCGCGGCCATTGTGCTGGTGGGTCTCGCCGCCCTGATGGGGGTCAAGGACAACCGCCGGGCGGTGGCCTTCAACATCGGCTTCGTGGCCCTGGGCTTTGTCCTGCTCGGCGTCTCGACCCTGGCGTTCCAGCTACACGTACTCTCGCCCGTCTGGTGGATGATCCTGGCCGGCGCGGGGCTCTACATGGGTTACACGCCGTTCAACGCCATGCTGTTCGATCGCATGATCGCCGCGACCGGCAAGGTCGGCACGGCGGGCTTCCTGATCTATGTCGCCGACTCGTTCGGCTACATCGGCAGCATCTCTCTGCTGCTGGTGAAGTCGTTTGGCCACTTCGACATCGCCTGGGGCCAGTTCCTGGCCATCGGAGCCTATGTCGCCTGCGGCCTGGGGCTCGTGGGCCTGTTCTTCGCCCACCGTTTCCTGGCCAAGCTGTAGGGTCCCACCATGGCGTTGCATAAGATCAGCCTTCGCGCCCGGCGGGCGCTGACCGCCTTCCTCGAGAACGAGGCGGCCGGCGGCTATGTGCTGATGGTCGCCGCGGCCCTGGCCCTGATCGTCGCCAACTCGCCGCTGTCCGAGGCCTATTTCCACGCCCTGCACCTGAAGCTGGGGCCGATGGGCGTCCAGCACTGGATCAATGACGGGCTGATGGCCCTGTTCTTCCTGCTGGTCGGGCTGGAGATCAAGCGCGAGGTCCTGGACGGCCAGCTGTCCAAGCCCGCCGACGTCCTGCTGCCCGGCGCGGCGGCCCTGGGCGGGGTGATCCTGCCGGCGGCGATCTACCTGGCCTTCAATCTCAAGCACCCCGAAAGCGTCGCCGGCTGGGCCATCCCGTCGGCCACCGACATCGCCTTCGCGCTGGGCGTCCTGGCCCTGATGGGGCCGCGCGTGCCGACCAGCCTGAAGGTGTTTCTGACCGCTATCGCCATCATGGACGACCTGGCGGCCATCGTGATCATCGCCCTGTTCTACACCGCCCAGCTGCATCTGCTGGCCCTGGCCGGCGCGGGGGTCGTGCTGCTGGCGCTGATCGCCCTGAATCGCCTGAAGGTGCTGGCGCTGTGGCCCTATCTGCTGCTGGGCGCGGTGCTGTGGGTGCTGGTGCTGAAGTCGGGCATCCACGCCACCCTGGCCGGCGTCGCCCTGGCCCTGACCATCCCCCTGCGCGAGGGCGACCACTCGCCGCTGCATCGGCTGGAGCACGCCCTGCACAAGCCGGTGGCCTTCGTCATCACCCCGCTGTTCGGCTTCGCCAACGCGGGGCTTTCGTTCGCCGGCGTCGGCCTTGCGGCCCTGCTGGATCCCGTGCCCTTGGGCGTGGCCTTGGGGCTGTTCCTCGGCAAGCAGGTAGGCGTGTTCGGCGTCACCTTCGGCCTGGTGAAGGCCGGCTGGGCGCGGTTGCCGCGCGGGGCGAGCCTTGGCCAGCTCTACGGCGTGGCGGTGCTGTGCGGCGTCGGCTTCACCATGAGCCTGTTCATCGGCGGCCTGGCGTTCAAGGATCCGCTGCTGATCGACGAGACCAAGATCGGGGTGCTGGCCGGGTCGCTGGCCTCGGCCCTGGTCGGCATGGCGATCCTGCGCGTGGCGAAACCGCCGCGCGCTTAAGGCAGTCGCGCCTTCAGGCGCAGGGCCGGCTTCTCGACCAGGAACCAGGACGCCGCCGCGAACGGCAGGGCCAGGGCCAGCGAGGTCAGTACGTTGAGCCGACCATGCTCGGCCAGCACCTGCTGCAGCGGAAAACTGTAGATGTAGAGGCCGTACGACAGGTCGGCCGGCAGCTTCGGCGCGGCCATGCGGCCCAGGGCGACGACGGTCAGTGGCAGTCCCAAGAACCAGGCCGGCGTCGGCAACAGCACGAGGCCGACCACGGCCGTCCAGGCCGGCGGCTTGACCTCGAACGCCTCCAGCGCCGCGCCGCACAGGAAGAGCCAACCGTTCAGCGTCGCCAGCGAGGCCAGTCGCGCCAGGCCGCTCCTGGCGTCGAGACCGGTGACGTGCACGGCCAGGAATGCCCCCGCCGCCAGGATCGCCAACCCGGCCAGCACCGGCGCGCGCGCCAGCCGCAGGGCGCCCAGCAAGGCGAGACCCAGATAGGCGGTGAACTCCAGCCGCAGGCTCCACAGCGAGCCGTTGACGACATTGGGATAGGGCGCGTGCGCGAAGACCCCCGGCAGATCGTAGGTGACCGCGTAGAGGCTGAGGTTCTTCAGGACGTAGGTCAGCGGCGCGAGGCTGCCGAAATATTCCGAGACCGGCAGGCTGCTGACCAGCGGGCCCAGGACCAGGGCGGTCAGCAACAGCGCCGCCAGCAGGCCCGGCGCGATGCGCAGCACCCGTTTGGCCAGGAACGTCCCGACACCTTGGGTCCGCCGCAGGCTGGCCGTGACCAGGTAGCCGCTGATCACGAAGAAGATCCCGACGCCCAGTGCGCCCGGATCCGGCCCCCAGCCGATCATCCAGGGCGCGGCGCCGTTCAGCACGCGCGCGTGATGGACCACCACCAGCGCGGCCGCGATCAGCCGGAGGTGATCGAAGCCGTTCGCTGCTGAGCCGGGTCGGGACACGCTCCCTGCTTAAGGGCGCCCGTCCCGACCTGACAAGCGGTTACCCGAACAACGGTACGGGTCCGCGCCCGCCGCCGTTCCAGTTGGCCCAGTTGGGGAACACATAGGGCAGATCGGCGGCGCTGACGCCGTACCATCGGGCGATTGCGCCGACGTACTCCTCGGTGGCGATGGTCGGGATCCAGCGGCCGTCGTTGGAGGCGTCGTCATTGCCGCCGAAGGTCACGTCCGGATAGCGGCCGTGGACCTTTCCGTTGGCCAGCGCGCCGCCGACGACGAGGTGGTTGGAACCCCAGGCGTGGTCGCTGCCGCCGCTGGCGTTGCCTTTGTAGACGCGGCCGAAGTCCGACATCGTGAAGGCGGTGACGTTGTCCTGCAGGCCCAGCGCCTTCATGGCGTTGTAGAAACCGGCCAGGGCGTTGGCGAGGTCGGCATAGAGGCCGTTGTGCGCCGCCAGCTCGTTGGTGTGGGTGTCATAGCCGCCCTGGCTGACGAAGAAGGTCTGCTTGGCGTGGCCCAGCGTGCCGCGAGCCTCGATCATCCGGGCCGCGCGCAGCAGCTGGCGGGAGAGGTCCGAGGTCAGGGCCGCGCCGGTGGTCGGGTTGACGAAGTACTTGTCCACCGCCGAGGTCGTGGCGGTGACCACGCTGTTGGCCTGCACCGCCTGGGCGTAGGCGCTGCTCATGCCCTTGCCGGTCAGGTCGGTGACCGCGCCGTACGACGAGGCGTCGGCGAAGACGTCCAGAGCCGCCTGGCGGGTCTTGGTCGCCGCGTCGGTGGCCGCGGCGTTGTAGCCGTTGCGGACGATCGAGCCCGACGACGGCAGGATCAGCGGCGCGGTGCGGTCGCCGATCAGGCACAGGTTCGAGCCGGCGATCGAGATCAGCGGCGGCAGGTTGGACGTGCTGCCCGAGCGGTCGTTCATCCGCCCCATGAAGCCGTCCTTGTTGGCGGCCCGCATGCTCATGCCCTGCCACTGGTTCTGCTGGTCCTCGTGGGACATCAGGTTGACCGGGCGCAGGTCCGGCCGGCTGGTGTAGAGGGCCTTGGTCAGGGGCGCGAACAGGGTGCCGGTATTGAGCACCGCGCCCAGACCGCCATCGTCCCAGACGGGCTTGAGGGCGCTCATCGCCCCGTGCAGGCCAAAGGCCGTGCCGGTCAGCGGCACCAGGCTCGACTGCGCCAGAGCCAGGCCCGTGCCCCGCTGCTTGGCGTAGTCGGCGTAACGGCTATCGGTAGGCATCACCATGTTCCAGGCGTCATTGCCGCCGAACAGGAAGACGCCGACCATGGCGCGGTAGCTGCCGGCGTCGGCCGCCAGAGCGCTGGAGAGGCCCAGTTGCCCAAGGGCCGCGACGGCCGAGCCGCCCGCGACCATCTGCATGATTTCACGACGAGAAACGGTCATGGCTACGCTTACCGATCGACTTGGAAGAGCGGCGACGAGGCCGCGATGTAAAGGGCGACTTGCGCGCGCTTGCGCGCCTGCAGGGCGGGGTCTTTGTTGGTGATGGCGGTCATGGCCGAGACCAGCGCCTGGCGCTGGGCCGACGTCATCGCGCCGTTCAGCATCACCAGGTTGATGCGGTCGATGGTCTTGCCGTCGTCCGTCCCGTTGGCTTCCCAGCTGGCCCAGTTGGGCACCGTGCCGAGGGCGCCCAGGGTCGGCTTGAACTCACCGCGCGTGGCGTCGCCGCCGACCGTCCAGTCGTAGACGAAGTTGTGGCGGGCGATCAGCGTCGAGGTGGTCATCAGCTTGGTGACCGGGCTGATCAGGCCATCGCCTTGCGGCAGCGGGAAGTCATACGGATAGAAGTTGAACACCGACGGCGCGCGGAACGGGGCCTGGCCCATGCCGGCGTCGCGGGTGGTGAAGGCGTAGCCATCGGTCTGGTAGCCGATGGCGCGGGCCAGGGAGGTCGCCAGCAGCACCGGCTCCTTGACCTTGCCCGGCAGCTGCGAGCCGGCGCGGGCCTCGCTGTCCAGGTAGATCGCCTTGATCACGGCCTTCATGTCGCCGCGCACGCCCGCGCCGTTGTTGGCGAAGACGGCCGCGACACGCTCGACATAGGCGGGGGTCGGGTTGGCCAGGGTCAGCTGCTGGATCAGGCGCTTGCAGATATAGGGGCCGGTGTTGGGGTGGTTGAACACGGCGTCCACCACCGCATCGACGCTGGCCTGCTGGGTGGCGTTGGCCGGCACCGTCTTGCCCAGGAAGGTCTTGGCGCCGGTGTCGTAGCGGCTGGCCACCACGATCATCGGCTGGGTCCAGTCGCGGGCGTTGTTGTCGGTGATGGCCGCGTTGTTCAGGCGGGCATAGGTCCAGCCGCTCAGCGCCCGGGCCACTTCCTTGACGTCGGTGTTGCTGTAGGCAGCGATGACGGCGCCGGTGTTGTCGGTCTGCGGCGTGCCATCCGGATTCAGCAGCACCGTGCCGACCGAGAACAGCTGCATCAGCTCGCGCGCATAGTTCTCGTTGGGCTGCGTCTTGTTGCTGTCGGCCATGTCGAGATACTCGCCCATGTACGGGTTCAGCGTGACGGCCTTGAGGATGTCGCGGTAGTTGCCGAAGCTGTTGGACAGCAGGATCTGGTTGAAGGTCGCCAGGCCCGCGGTGTTGCCGACGTCGACGGCCGAGGCGACGACGATCTGCGACAGCGCGAAGGCGACCCGCTGGCGCAGCTGGTCGTTCTGGCCGATGGCGTCGGCGTAGAACCGCAGCTGCATCGGCGTGGCCGAGAAGTTGTCGCGGTTGCAGTTGTTCAAGTCCGCGCCGCCCGCCGGAAACTGAGCCGAGCAGTAGTTGTTCAGCACCGGCTTGGCCGCCATGTCGGCATAGGTGCTGCCCGACAGCGTGAACTGCTCGTTCAGCCACGCCTCGGCGCTGCCCAGGGTGAAGATGCGATCGATCAGCTCGGGCGTCGGGCCAAAGCTTCCTTGCTTGGCCAGGCGCGCAGCCATCTCGCGGGTGAACTCCACCGGCGCCGTCGGGAAAGTGCCGCCCGTGCCGCCGGTCGAAATGCCCGCCGGCTTGCCGCCGTCGGACGATCCGCCGCCGCTGGAGCCGCCGCCGCCACAGGCGGCGAGGAAGAGGGTCAAACTCAGCGCGGCGGCCGAGCCCAGGTAGTGTTTACGCATGACAAGGTCCCTGACGCGCCGCGAGGGGTCGGCGCGCCCTAAGCTGGAAAACCAGAAAAACTGAAAGGATGAGCGGAGTTAGCGGTCCTGGAAGACGACCTCCCGGACCGCTCTGACGCCGTTCTGGCGGTGAAGTTGGACGAACACGTCGACGACGCGCCGAACATGGTCGACGACGTCGGCGCGACGAAGATTGGCCCCGGCCTGCAGCGCCATCAGCGCCAGCTGGTCGACCGCGCCCGCCGGATCGTCGGCATGGACGGTGGTCATCGAGCCCGGGTGGCCGCTGGACACGGCGCGCAGGAACGAGAACGCCTCGGCCCCGCGCAGCTCGCCCAGGATGATCCGGTCGGGCCGCAGGCGCAGCGAGGCCTGCAGCAGGTCCTCAACCGTGACCCGCGCCTCGCCCTGCTCGCCGCGCACGGCCACCAGGCCGACGGCGTTGGGGTGGGCCAGACGGATCTCGGGCGCGTCTTCGATCAGCACCAGGCGCTGGTCGAGCGGGACCTCCTTGAGGAGGGCGTTGAGGAAGGTGGTCTTGCCGGTCGAGGTGCCGCCGCTGACCACGATGTTCTTGCCGGCCCGCACGGCGCCGGCCAGGAAATTACGGATGTCGCCGGCGTCGAGGAAGGCGCGCAAGATGGCGTCCGAATTGGTCTTCGGCGCCAGGACCTGGTCGAAGGCGCCGGACGCGGCGTAGTCGCTCAGGGACAGGTCGCTGACCACGTGCTTGCGGATCGCCAAAGCCAGGCCCTCGCGGGTGGCCGGCGGGGCGACGACCTGCACACGCGCGCCGTCGGGCAGCACGGCCGACAGCAGCGGATGCTCGCGGCTGACGCCCTGGCTGGACAGGCTGGCGACCTGGCGGGCCAGGCGCCAGAGGTTGGTCTCATCAAGCGCCGGTACCTCGACGCGCTCGGCGGCTCCGCCCAGGCGCTCGACCCAGAGCTCACCAGGACGGTTCACATAGAGGTCGGTCACCGCCGGCTCGGCCAGCCAGGGCGCGAGCGGGGCGAGGTAGGCCTCCAGATAGACGCCGAGCTTGGCCGGGGCGGTCATTTGCGCACGCCCGAGAAGTCGAGGTCGCGGGCCACGAAGATCGTCACCGGCGCGCCCTGCGGCGTCTGGATGGTCGGGGCGACCTGGTCGCTCTTCATCACCGTGCCGGCCAGGTTGGCGGCCTCGGACGCCGAGCCGATATAGATCTGCGAGGTCGAGCGGGCGTTGCCCACCGCCGCGACACCAGCGTTCAGCACCGACATCAGGATCGACCCGCCAAAGCGGCTGAAGAAGTGCCGGTCGACCTTGCCTTCCAGGCCGCCGCGACCCAGCGGGTCGGCGGCCGGAGACGCGATCTGGATCGAGACGCCGTCGGGACGGATCACCCGGGTCCAGACCACGAAGACGCGCGAGGCGCCCATGGCCACGCCGGACTTGTACTGGCCAATCACCCGGCTGCCGCGCGGGATCAAGACCGTCGAGCCGTCGAAGCTTTTGATGTCGCGGGTGACCATCGCCCGGGCCAGGCCCGGCAGGTCGGAATTGATCGCCGTCTCCATCACCGCCGGGATCACCGCGCCTTGCGGGATCATGGCGTCGAGATTGCGCATGGCCGTGGCCTTGGCCGGCTCGGCGTCGCTGGTCCCGACGCGGTCGGCGAACTTCTCGTCGGCGTTCAGGCCGGTGTCGGCCTTGGACGCCATCGGCGCGGCCTGGTCCATCGAGATGCTGGCCTTGATCAGGGCCGGCGCGCCGCCGAAGTCGACCACCAGGGTCGGGGCGCGGCGGCGCTGGTCGAGATCGGCCGGCGGCGTGGGCGGCAGCGGCTCGGCGTTCATCGCCGCGACCTGGGCCGGGGTCGGCGGCAAGCTGTTGTTCTCGGTGAACTGCGGGCCGGGGATGATCGCCGGCGGCGCGGCGGGCGCGGTCAGGGCGGTGGCCGCCACGGCTTCGACCTTGGCCGGACGCGGCGGCCGGCCTTGCGCATCGGCGCGATGGCTGGCCATCAGCATGAACACCCCGACGCCGAGCAGGCCGAAGCCGGCCATGATCACGGGCGTCGGCAGGCCGGCGTGGGTGCGGGCCACGGCCGGACGCGCCTGGGCGTCGGCGGCGGCGAGATCCTCTTGGACCTGGGCGGACTGGCGAGGATCGCTCACTGAACGCCTCCCTTGCTGTAGGCGGCGTTGGTCACGGTCAGGCTGGCCTTGCCCGAGCGCAGGACGAAGCGCGGGGCCAGCTGGTCGACGACCAGGTAGCCGTCGCGGACCACGGCGTTGGCCAGGCCCTCGACGCCGTCGGCGTTGACCACGAACACGGCCGGCAGGTCGGCCTGCTCGGGCCAGGCGAAATAGGTGGCCTTGCCGTCGTCGAAGACGCGCGTCGGCTGGAGGACCGTGTCGCCCTTCACCGTGAAGGCGCTGTTCCTGGCGACCGGCGCGGCGGGCGGCGCCGGCGGCGGCGGGGCCGAGACCATCACCGGAACCGGCTGCGGGACCAGCATGCGAACCACATAGGCCAAGTCCTTCGTCGAGGCCTTGGGACTGGCGACGACCAGCTCGAACACGTAGCGGCGACGGTCGGTCACCACGGTCATGTTGGTGGCGGCCGTGCGGTCCAGCGGCTTGAGGAACAGCAGGTTGGCCTTCTTGTTCGGCGTCACCTGCCAGCCCATGGCGTCGCCGATCGAGACGTTCTCGATGCGCTCGTCGGCGGCGAACTCCAGCATGGTCTGGATGCCGAAATAGCCGGTCAGGCGCACGACCTGGTCGGGGTCGTAGGCGACGGTGCGGATGCGCGAGTCGATCGCGCCGGGGCGCGGCGTCTCGGTGGCCAGCGCGGGGCCGGCCAGGGCGACGCCCAGGGCCAGGGCGGCCAGAAGGGTGCGGGAGTAAGCGAAGGTCACTGGTCTCTCCGGGCGCTGGAGGCGGCGCGGCGGGGGGCGGGTGTGCGGCGATAGGAGTGGCCCAGCGGCGCGGCGGGGCCGGCCTGGACGGTGGAGGTCGTGGTCGAGCTGCGATCCGAGACGACCGTCAGCATCCGGCTCCCGACCGGGTCGGACGACGGGGCGGCGTCACGGCGCTCCATGGCCACGGCGGCGGCGGCGATGGTGGCGGCGCGGCTCATGGGCTCGACTTGGGCGCTGGCGTAGCGCGTCGCGCCGGGCGCGGCGTTCTGGTCGGTCCAGGCGGCGCCGGAGAGGCCGCGCGGCAGGCGCAGGCCCGCGGCGATGACGCCCAGGGCGACCACCGCCAGCAGCATGACCAGGGCGAAGACACAGGTCAGCACCAGCACCGTCACGGCCGGATTGATGTCGAAGGCGGCGAACTGCTGGGCCGAGCGGGCCTCGGCCAGGGCGCGGAGCGACGGGGCCAGCATGGCCAGTTCGAGCGAAAGGGTCAGGGTCGCGATCAGCGGCGCCAGGGCCAGGGCGATCATCGCCTTCAGCCAGCCTTCGACGAGACCACGCGTGGCTTCGAACAGCGCCAGGCCCACGACCAGGGGCGCGAGCGCCAGCAGGATGGCGAGCACGACCTTGCTGGCCAGCAGCACGCCCAGCGTGGAGAGCACCAGGGTCATGCCGCCGGTATTGACCGCGAACGCCCCGAAGCCCGGACCGCCCTGCGTGGCGGCGGCGCCGACGCTGGCGCGGCTGGCCATCAAGGTCGCCGATTGCTGCAGGCCGTCGAAGGCGTCCTGCAAGCGGGCGAACGGCGCCTGGCCGTCCAGCACGATGCCGCCCAGCTCGGTCGGAGCCTTGGTCAGGGTGTCGTAGACCAGGGTTTGGAACAGGCCCCAGTTGGTGGCCAGCGCCACGACGATGCCGATCTTCAGCATCGACAGGGCGGCGTCGCCGACCCGAAGACCGCCTCGGCCCAGGATCAGGCGGTAGCCGATGAACACGACATAGAGGGTCAGCAGGCCGGTCAGCAGCAGGCTGACGGGCGAACCCGGCCCGGCCAGGGCCGCGAAGCCGCTCTCAGCCAAATCGTGCACGCGGCAGTCGACCGAGCCGATCAGGCCCGGGACCATCGGCGCGTCGACGGGCAGCTGAGCGCAGGACGCCATCACGCGGCCTTCACCAGCTGCGGCATCCAGGCCTGCGGATCATCGCCCAGCTGTTCGCGCAGGGCGTCCAGCTTGCGGACGGACGTCTCGCGGCCTGACAGCACGGTCAAGAGCTCGGGCGCGCCGGCCAGGTTCAGGCGGGCGACGACGCTGTCTGTGCCATGCTTGATCAGGAAGCAGCGCGAGGTGTCGGGCAGGTTCTTGACCAGCTCGAACTCGTGCTGGGTCAGGCCAAAGCCCTCGCAGTAATCCTTGGCTTGGGCCTTGGGGTTGGCCATGAAGATCTGGGTCGCGGCCTGCTCGATGATGGCGCTGGCGATGCGGCTTTCCAGGGCGTCCTGGGCGCTCTGCGTGGCGAAGCCGACCACGCCGTTGCGCTTGCGCAGGGTCTTTTCCCAGTCGCGTATGCGAGCCACGAAGACGTCGTCGTCCAGGGCCTTCCAGCCCTCGTCGATGACGATCAGGGTCGGGTGGCCGTCCAGGCGCTGCTCCACGCGGTGAAACAGGTACATCATGGCCGGAGTGCGCAGCGCCGGGTCGTCCAGCAGCTGGGTCATGTCGAAGCCCAGGGTGGCGGCGTCCAAGTCCAGGCCGTCGGCCTCGTTGTCGAACAGCCAGGCGTGCTCGCCGGTCCCGTGCCAGGGCGCCAGGCGGGCAGCGAGGTCAGCGGCGTCGGGACGGCGCGCGCCCCGGAACAGCTCGGCGAAATAGCGCAGGCGGCGCAAGGTCGGGGCCTGGTCGAAGCTGGCGTCGACGGCGTCCTTGATCCGCGCGGCGTCCTCGGCCGACAGGGCCTCGCCCGGGATGGAGACCAGCTTGGCGACCCACTCGGTCAGGAACTTGCGGTTGGCGGCGGTGTCGGCCAGGGCCAGCGGGTTGAAGCCCGTCGGCTGTCCCGGACGCAGCGTCTCGTAGCGGCCGCCGATGGCGCGCAGGAAGATCTCCGCGCCGCGGTCCTTGTCGAAGAACACGATGCGCGGGCTGTACTTGCGGGCCTGGGCCAGCAGGAAGTTCAGCACCACGGTCTTGCCCGAGCCCGACGGGCCGATGACCGTGAAGTTGCCCAGATCGCCCTTGTGGAAATTGAAGTGGTACGGGCCGGCCGAGGTGGTCTCCAGCAGCGTCACCGCAGGACCCCAGTGGTTGGCGTCCGCCTGGCCGACCGGGAAGTTGTGGCCGCTGGCGAAGCCGGCGAAATTGGCGGTCGAAATCAGCGCCTTGCGGGCGATGTCCTTGAAGTTGCCCGGGAACTGCGCCCAGAAGGCCGGCTCCAGATTGACGTCCTCGCGTACGGCGATCGCGCCCATCTCGGTGAAAGCCGACATCACCTCGGCGGCCGAACGGTCCAGACCGTCGAGGCTCTCGCCGCGCACCAGCACGGTCAAATGGTGCTCGCCAAAGGCGGCGCGGCCCGAGACGACGTCGTCCTTGGCGCGGGTCAGGTCGGCGCGCAGGCTGATGCCATCGTCGTCGGCGGCCTTCATGCGGCGCAAAGCCAGGTTCATCCGCTCCAGGGTCGGCTGGCGGTCGACGAAGCCGAAGCTCTGGGTGACGACCATCTCGCACGGCAGGCGCAGCAGGTCGTCCAGCATCCCCGGCGTGGTCTGGGCGGGGTAGTCCTTGATCGACACCATGGCCCCGAAGCCGCGCGCCAGGGCGCCGGCGCGGGACAGCTCCAGCGTCTCCAGGCCGAAGCTGGCGCGACGGTACGGCAGGTACTCGCCGGCGTCGCCCTGCGGCATCAGCACCGGGCGCATCTCGCCGTTGTAGAGGCAGGACAGGAATTCCAGCGGCTCGGAGCAGCGGCCGGTCGCGCCGTCATAGGTCCCGAGCACGCGGGCGCCGTACG
>Ga0209023_10000738_pt1 | contig 47145 bp, 45 predicted proteins | sample LakOneMetagenome_FD_187468 | JGI IMG/M metagenome (GOLD analysis project Ga0209023, IMG submission 187468) | Freshwater and sediment microbial communities from Lake Erie, Canada (SPAdes) (version 2) | ecosystem: Environmental > Aquatic > Freshwater > Lentic | place: Lake Erie, Canada...
CTTCCCAACCAGCGCGTCAACGCCGGTCTTGATCGAATACCTGATTCCGTGAAGATCATCCCCGGGAAGGTGCGCCCACTTTCACGCCGCCCCACCGAGGCTCATCCACAGGTATTGATCATTGCTCCTCGGAGCGACTGGGATAGCCAGGAGATTTCGTGGGGATACGCCGCAGATCGACTGATCGATGCTAGGTCTGGCACCACGCTTCTGGCCGATCTGTGGGACCAGGTCTGGGCGGAGCAGGATGAGAGAGCCGAGAAGACGCGGACTCTTGAGTCGACCAACAACACTCGGTTCTTAGCGGCATACGGGCTTCTCGACGAGCTCAATCCTGAGGTGCGCAAGGAGCAGGTGGCTCTCCACGAGAACGCTGCCTGGCGATACCCGACTGCGAAGACTGACGCTGACCGATGTGACGCAGCCCGCTACGACGGACTGTGTGACCTCCTTTCGTACGCTGTCGGTTGCATGTTCGGACGGTATAGCCTCGACAAGCCCGGGCTGATCCTCGCCGACCAGAGCGCAACTCTGCAGGACTATTTCGCCAAGATTCCAACACCGTCGTTCGCGCCAGACGAGGACAATGTCATCCCCATAGTTGACGGCGACTGGTTCGAAGACGACATGGTCGGTCGGTTCCGCCAGTTTCTCCGAGTTGCGTTTGGCGACAAAAACTTCGCGGAGAACCTACGCTTCGTTACAGAATCTCTCGGCGTGAAGAACCTTCGCGAGTACTTCATCACCAAAGCCGGCAAGTCGAAGTTCTACGACGACCACGTACAGCGTTACAAGAAGCGTCCGATCTACTGGCTGTTCTCAAGCCCCAAGGGATCTTTCAACGCACTGGTTTACCTCCACCGCTACACGGCGTCCACCGCCTCAACAGTGTTGACGTACCTTCGCGAGTACGTGACCAAGCTTGAGTCGAGCCTTCAACAAGCGGAGCGCGCAGGTAACGCCAAGGAAGCAGACCGCCTGCGGAAGATTCTCGTCGAACTGAACGAGTACGAGCACGACACGCTTTATCCGAAGGCATCCGAGAACGTTGTTGTCGACCTCGACGACGGCGTGAAGGTGAACTATCCAAGGCTCGGCGGAGCTCTAAGGAAGATCGCCGGGTTGGATTCTTCGGATGACTGAGCTGAACTCGGTTAAGGACGCCATCAGCAACCGACTGGCCGCCCAGCGAGTCGTGTTCTGGCACGACCCTTCTGGCGAGTACGACGCAGACGTCGAAGTGCTTGAACTCGGCGCGGTGAACGTCATTCGAGTGCACGGCAACGAATTCGGCGTGAAGAGCACAATTCTCGCCGATCACGTCACCAAGCATCTCATCTACCGCTCGGGCGAGATACCGCGGGGCACAAGCAACTGGCTGCTGGACCTTGAGTTGGCCTACGGAGTCTTCACCGCAGACAAGACATCCATGCTCCAACAGGAATTCGGGCTTAACGATCCGGCGCTAGCTGCCGTCATCGAGCAACACCAGAGTTTCTTCGGCGCCAACTCTCGAAAGCTCGCACTGGCAAAGCTTCTTGCCCCCGGCGACGATACTGCGAAGATGCGGGCCAAGATGTCCCAGGTTCTCGTGAAGTCCTCAGGACACACGCTGACCGACATAATTCGTGAACTGCTCGCCGAGAACGCCGCAAGCAAACGAGCCAAATTCGACGACTTGGCGACATTCGGACTTGACCAGTTCCTTTGGGAAGGTGTGGCGAAGATCTACAGGTACTCTGCCGCCAACCCAACCATTGACGACTTCGTGCTGTGGATGTACAGCCGGGCGATCGACGACTTCGCGGCAGGAACGCCCGGCGAGTATCGGAACATTCGGATTGACTTCAACAGCCTGCGCTACGACGTGCGCACTCAAGGCATGATGGCGACGCTCGCCTCGCGGGCGGCCGATGCACTCGACCTGAAGTCAAAGATCGAGCACCGCGACTTCCGCGAGCTTGTCCCACTCACGACCTTCGAGGAAATCGACCGCAAGATCATCGTCGATCTCGCGGCCGCTATCGCGGCTCAGTCGATAACACCCCGAGAGGTAGCCGAAACGGTGCGGCAGCGCCAAGACAGCCTCTGGAAAGACAAGTACGCCAAGTTGTATGAGGCAACCCGAAGTGCCTCTGAGCTTCTCGCGGCCATCGCTGCCTTGCCCACAACAGTCGAATCGATCGACCTCGGTCTGCAGAAGTACCAGTCCGATTGGTTCCGAATCGACCAGCAGTACCGCTGGTTCACATTCGCCTACCAAACCGCCGAGTTCCAGAAGCCTCTCGAATCCCTCAAAGCCGAGGTGGATAAACAGTATGCCAATAACTTCCTCCATCACTTAGGTGGGCGATGGCAGCAGGTACTGGAACCGACGAACCAGTGGAAGTCCGTTTCCGTTGCGCCCCAGAGTAAGTTCTTCGATAACCACGTCGCGCCGATCATCAAGGATGGCCGGACCAAAGCTGTCGTCATCATCTCGGACGGGATGCGTTACGAGGTCGCCGAGGAACTGACCTCGCGAATCCGCAGCGAAAACCGATTCGATGCATCGCTCTCGGCGGTGCTCGGAATGCTACCGAGCTACACCCAGCTTGGCATGGCCGCGTTGCTACCTCATTCGACGCTAGAGCTGGATCCAGAGGCACTCCCGGTACTTGCGGACGGGAAGCCCACGAATGGAACAGCGAACCGCGACAAGATATTGCAGGCGGTAAATGGGCATGCCATCCCAGCGGGAGATGTGCTGGCAATGCCCGGGGATGAACTTCGTGACCTCTACAAGCAGCATCAGATCTTCTACGTCTACCACGACCGCATTGACGCAGCCGGCGACAAAGCCGCCACCGAGCGCACGGTGTTCCAGGCGGCCGAGGAAACCCTGCGCGAAATGGTGCTGCTTGTGAAGAAGTGGACGAACGCCAATGCGACAAACATTGTGATCACCGCCGACCACGGGTTCCTCTACCAGGACACGCCGCTGGAACAGGCGTACTACGTCTCCGAGCCCCCGCAAGGAGACGCAATCACCAAGACCAATCGCCGGTATGTGCTGGGCAGGTCTCTGAAACCTTCGCCTTCGTACATGACGTTCACCTCAGCTCAGGCCGGACTCGTCGGCGACATCGACATCCAGATCGCGAAGTCCATTCACCGAATCCCGCAACCCGGCGCGGGCACTCGATACGTCCATGGCGGTGCATCGCTCCAGGAGATTGTCGTCCCGGTGATCGCGGTAAACAAGAAACGTAGGAGTGACATTCGGCCAGTCGAGGTCGACCTCATGCCCGAAACCGACAAGATTACGACCGGACAGCTGGCGGTCAAGTTGCTTCAACGCGAGGCTGTCACTGACAAAATCCAGCCACGCCAAGTTCGGCTCGGCATCTACGCCGGAGATAAACCTATCTCGGACCAACCGGTACTGACCTTTGACAGTTCCTCAACCGACCAGCGCGAGAGGTACCAGTCGGCAACGCTGTACCTCACACAGGATGCTGATGATGTCAACAACCGCGCCGTAGAGCTGCGGCTTGAGGACCGCATCCCGAGCACGAACCGATGGAAGACTTTCTCGAAAGCCAACTACACCATCAAACGTTCCTTCATGACGGACTTCGACTTCTAACGGGTAGGAACCATGACCGAGCAGAAAGACCCAACCGTGGCGGATGACGACGACACCGATGATTTTGGTGGCGTGCCCACGTCAATCCCTCCGGTGAAGTCAGCACTTGATCAGAAGATCAATGAGGTCTTCGGCGGTGCGGTCGTGCGCAAGGACCTCGTGAAGGCTGTCAAAGGCAACGCAATTGTGCCGTCATTCGTGTTGGAATACTTGCTGGGCCAATACGCGGCTTCCGACGACGAGTCGACTATTCAGGCAGGCATTGAGAGCGTCCGCAGGATCCTCGCCGACCACTACGTCCACCGAAACCAAGCTGAACTCGTCAAGTCCCACATCCGCGAAAAGGGCCGTTACCGCGTTATCGATAAGGTCCAGGTCCAGCTCAATGAGAAGGACGACACCTACGAGGCCGAGTTTGCAAACCTGGGCATCAAACAGGTGATCGTCGCGCCTGCCACTATCAAGGCCCACCCCAAGCTGCTAGTCGGCGGCGTTTGGTGCATCTGCGATATTGAATACCAGCACACTGACAACCCCCGCGTGGTCCCGTGGATCCTCTGCTCAATTAAGCCGATCCAGCTCTCCAACTTCGACTTCGACGGCTATGTCGCCTCGCGTCGTAAATTCACCACTGATGAGTGGATCGACCTGCTGATCCAGTCCATCGGGTTCAACCCGGAACTGTTCGGCCGGCGTGCAAAACTTATCCAGCTCGTTCGCCTCATCCCATTCGTCGAACGCAACTACAACCTCGTCGAGCTCGGCCCGAAAGGCACTGGCAAGTCACACATCTTCTCTGAGTTCTCGCCGCACGGCATGCTCATCTCCGGTGGCGAGGTCACCGTCGCAAAGCTTTTCGTGAACAACTCCAACGGGCGGATCGGGCTGGTCGGTTACTGGGACGTTGTCGCGTTCGACGAGTTTGCCGGCAAAAAGAAGCGCACCGACAAAGCGCTGGTCGACATCATGAAGAACTACATGGCGAACAAATCGTTCTCCCGTGGCGTAGAAACCCTGGGCGCTGAGGCATCAATGGTATTCGTGGGCAACACATCACACAACGTGCCCTACATGCTCAAACACTCGGACCTCTTCGACGAACTCCCCGAGAGTTACCACGACTCGGCCTACCTCGACCGCCTGCACTTCTACATCCCCGGATGGGAAGTTGACACCATCCGCGGTGAAATGTTCTCCGATGGTTACGGTTTCGTCGTCGACTACATCGCCGAAGTACTCAAGTCCATGCGCGACTCGGACTTCTCCGACCGCTACCAACAACACTTCACGCTCGGCTCCGATATCTCCACCCGCGACCGCGATGGCATCCACAAGACCTTCTCCGGCCTGATGAAGATCCTTCACCCGCACGGCGAAGCGACTAAGGACGAGATCGAGGAGATCCTGCGCTTTGCTGTCGAGGGTCGCAAACGCGTCAAGGACCAAATCCTGCGTATCGACTCCACAATGGCTGAAGCAAAATTCGGCTACCTCGACGCAGCCGGTGAATGGCGCACTGTCACGACGCTCGAAGAGGATGAATACCCGGCCTACTATCACCAGCGCCGGCGAACGGACGACGAAACCGGTAGTTCCTCGGAGTATGAGGCATCCACGTCTCCCGCCACTCCGACCGTTGATGAACCCCCGAAGTCCATGCCGCTGTTCGAGGGGCACCGTGAGTTCCAGGAGAACCAGCGCGGCGTCTCCTACGAAAATCTGCTGCTGCCTTACCTTCGCGGGGCTGTCGACATCACCATCGTCGACCCATACATTCGTGCGCCGCACCAGGGGCGCAACCTCGTCGACCTTCTTGCTGTGCTGGCGTCCGCGAAAGACCCCGCCGACGAGATCTCGGTGACGTTGATTACCAAGGAGGACAAACCGGAGTACCAGCAGCAACAGCTGTTGATGCTCAAGGCCATTCAAGATGGCGCCGCCTCAGTCGGGATCAAGTTCAATGTTCGGTGGGATGAGTCCATCCACGACAGATCCATCAGAGCAGACAACGGTTGGAAGATCCTCCTCGGCCGAGGTCTCGACATCTTCCAGAAAGGCTCCGGCAGCCAGTTCGACATCGGCTCCCGCCGCCAGGAGTTCAGGCAGGTTGTCGCGTTTGGAGTGACGTACATTCGAGAGAACCCGTCGGAGGGGTCATGACGGAGCTGTCCGTCAACGGCGTTCCGCAGCGACCGGTATCCGGTAGCGCGGCGGTCGGCCTAACCATAGATCGATTGCGCACTATCGTTCAGGATTCGCACCTCAACCTCCTGATCGGCGCTGGTACGCCTGCCGCCTTTTTCGGGCTTCTGGGCAACATCGAAGAGGCCCTAACTGAGCTTGTCCATATCCCAGCCAGCGAGGATGCCAAGACAATCGTCCGCGCTTCTATTCAGGCCTACTTTTTCGAGGAGGTGTTGGCCCCGAACCTCAAGGTGATCAACCGAACTGTGGAGACCGAGAAGGTCCTGATGTCGTACGCGCGCTTCCTGAGAACCCTCAACCGGGTTCTTCTTAAACGCCACAGTTCGATTCTTGCCAAGCAAGCCAACATATTTACGACGAACGTTGACATGTTGTTTGAGGTTGCTCTTGAACAGATGGGGATCGATTTCAGCGACGGTTTCAGCGGCAAAATACGTCCCCGCTTCGACCTCGGAGACTTCAACACTCTCCGCTTCCGGATGTCTAGTCGATTCGAACAGCGCTCCGAAGTGCCGGTTTTCAACCTTATCAAGCTTCATGGCTCAGCCGGCTGGCTGCAAGAGCAGAAGTCACCGAGCAAGGTGGAGATCGTGTTTGATCACGGTCTCAGTCTCGTATCTGATGTGCAGAAGGCTCATTTCGCTGCGAAGAATGACCTGATCGCAATCGCTGACGCCAACGAAGTGGACGCGACTGCGCTCCTCACAAGAGTGACCACAGATGTGGTACCTGACTCCGTCGCGAAATTCACGGCGGCCTACGACACGCTTGGCATCGTCAATCCAGACAAGCGGAAATTCGCCACCACCGTTCTCAACGAGACCTATTACGAACTTATCCGCCGTTTTGCGAACGAGCTCGAAAAGGAAAACAGCGTTCTCTTCGTTCACGGGTTCTCCTTCCGTGACGAGCATCTTCGGGACGTGGTCGTCAGGGCAGCCCGAGCGAATCCAACTCTCCAGGTGATTGTCTTCTGCTACTCACGCAGCGGATTGGCGGACTACACAGAGCTGATTCCTGAGTCCGACATCAAGAACGGCAACATCCTGTTCTTGACGCCTTCGGATCCGGCCGAGGGAGACGATGAGCGTCGCGCAACCCTCGATGTCGTCACCGAGGACTACTTCGCCCCTATTGTCGCTGACAAGTTTCCGGATCCTGATCAGCGAATCGAGCTGGACATACGTGTCTCCAGTGAAGGGCTGGAAGGTGTTTGAGGGCGACGTGCTTGCGCGCGACACCGTCTTTCGTGTGGGCCGAGTTGTCTCGGTCGACGGTCGGCGAGTCAGTGTGGCCGTTGACAACCTCAAGAACAGCTCGCATCTGCTGTTCCAGGGCGGCATCGTCCGGAATGTAGCTGTGGGCAGTTACCTCAAGATCGTGAAGGGCTTCTCCGAGCTTGTTGCCAAAGTTGAAGGCGAGGTCATCACCGAGGACCGGACCGCCTCCCCGGTCTACAAGCGTGGAGACGACGCCATGTCACGTCATCTCGACGTGAGCCTCATCGGCTATATCGAGGGTGGACGGTTCTCGCGGGGCGTACGCGAGATGCCGCTTCTCCACAACGAGTGCTTCATCCTTCGTGAGGACGAGTTTAGGCTGGTCCACACTTTTGTGGAAGACGCCGACACACCACTTGAGATTGGTGTCCTCGCGATGGAGCCGACCCAACCGGTTTTCGTCGGGGTGAGTGCAATCTTCGCAAGCCATGTCGGAATTTTTGGAAACACCGGCAGCGGAAAGTCTTACACGCTTGCGAAGCTTTACCACGAGCTCTTCAAGACGTACGCGCACCACGAGACCTTCCGGCAGCGGTCCCAGTTCGTCCTTATCGATTTCAACGGTGAATACCTCAACCGCAATGAGAACGACGGAGATCCACGCTCGTCGTCTGTCGTAACCGAGCCGTCGTACAAGCGAGAGTATGCGTTAAGCACCCGTACCGCCACAGGACCGCGACTACCGCTTCCGTCGAATGCCGTTGAGGACATTAGCTTCTGGACCGTGCTTCTCGACGCAACCGAGAAGACGCAGGCGCCCTTCCTGGCTCGTGTCTTGGAGAGTGACTACTGGGAAAGGAAACTTGCTAACCCGGATGACCTCCTCGGCGTCATTGGTGACATGGTGCTTCGGGCCACCAAGAGCAATGACACCGCGCTAGACCGGCAGACGGTTCTGAACCTACTGACCGAGATTCAAACGTGTCTGGGTGCGGCGTCCCCTCAAGAGCTGGCAGATCTAATGGATGACTTCCAGAGGAACCTGCACTACAACGCAACGATGCGGAAGTTCTACTGGGGCGAGTGGACCAACTACATCGATCCGGATCACTCCACGTGGGAGTCTCTGACCAAGGACAAGGTCACCGCCCTCTCGATCGATTTTGCGATGATCGAACCGGGAATCGACATCATCCGCTTCAAGATCGTCCTTCAGTATTACAGCGACATCATCAGCGGCTTCTCCAATAAGGAGCACTTGGGTCCGCTGATCAAGCGGCTTGAGTCGCGCGTACCCGACATAAAGAAGCTTGTCATCGCGACCAACATCGATTCGTTCGACGAGCCACTGATAGTTGTGTCGATGCGAGACGTGAACCTCGACATGCGCAAAGTCATCCCGATGCTGCTGTGCAAGCACCTCTACGACCGGAAGAAGGAGACGGATCCGCAGAACCAGCGGTACCTCAACCTCGTCATCGACGAAGCCCACAACATCCTCTCCACGGTGTCGTCGCGCGAGGCTGAGGCGTGGCGCGACTACCGGCTGGAGACGTTCGAAGAAATCATCAAGGAAGGGCGAAAGTTCGGAATCTTCTTAACGATCGCCAGCCAGCGCCCTCACGACATCTCCGAGACGATCATCTCGCAGCTCCATAATTACTTCTTGCATCGCCTGGTTAACAACCTGGACATTCACGCGATCGAGAAGGCCGTTTCTTACCTCGACAAGGTCTCGTTTGAGTCATTGCCAATTCTGCCGACTGGAGCCTGCGTCCTCGCCGGAGTGTCGGCGCAGGTCCCAGTCGTAGTTAAGGTCGCGGAGCTTCCGACGGCGTTCGAGCCGAACAGTCGGACCATGTCTGTGGCAACAGAGTGGCTGAAGCCGCTACGTTCACTAGACGATGGTGACGACGAGGACGCAGGCTCCGGCCCGGGCCACTCATCGGACGAAGAACCCCCCTTCTGATCCGGTGTTGCGCCTGGCCTCGCCGCTTGCCTCGGCATCTCGATGCGACTGCGTCAGGGTGATGCGGACTGACATCATTCGACCATGAGGTTCACTCCGTCGTGCGCCCGCGACTGCGGGCCTTCCTCGAATGCATCCAACACACGCACACTAAAAGCGGGCACCATAGCTGACCCTACTTCTTCCTTTGTCATCCAATGGATTTCGCTAGCCTCTTCGGTTGCGTGCGGTTCGCCGTCAACGGGTCGGCAGCGATACACCAGCGCGACGATTCCATGCGTCAGATTCTTGTAGACGCCGGTCAGCCTCTCCACCGTGACCTCAAGTCCGGTCTCTTCCAGCACCTCACGTCGAACCCCTGCCTCAAACGACTCATCGAGTTCGAGCACACCGCCTGGAGCTTCCCAATGACCGTTGTCGTCGCGTTTGATTACCAGTACGCGGCCATCATCGCGGACCACGATGCCGGCGACGCTGACCGAATGTTTCGGTGTGGCTGCCATGCGAGACTCCCTCTCGGGCCTGGTTCTGTAGTGACAGGGGACGTGTCGTTTCCCTAGACTAGTCGCCTAGACATGTATGGGAAGGCTCTCAGTTGCTGCAACTTGGCCAGATCGACCGGGCGGACGATAAGCCGCCGTATCGGCAGATCGCCAGCATGTTGCGGGACTCCATCATCTCTGGCCAGCTAGAAGCTGGTGGACGCCTACCCTCCGAGGCCGAACTGATCGAACATTTCGGGGTCGCGCGGATGACAGTCCGCCAGGCAGTGCAAGAACTGCGCGCCGAAGGCTTGGTGATCTCCGAGCACGGTCGCGGCGTGTTTGTGCGGCCCGCTCCCCCAATCAGGCGGCTCGCATCCGATCGCTTCGCGCGGCAACATCGCGCCAGCGGCAAAGCCGCATTCACCGTCGAAGCGGAGAAATCCGGCTACACACCCCAGGTCGACAACATCACCGTGACCCGCGCGAAGCCGGATTCGGTTGTGGCCGAGCGCCTTCGACTGAACGCCGATGACGAAGTCGTGGTTCGATCACGGCGCTACCTCGCCGATGGCAAGCCGGTCGAAACGGCGACTTCCTACATTCCTGCCGCGTTCGCCAAGGGAACCAAGATCGAACAGACCGACACAGGGCCGGGCGGCATATATGCGCGTCTCGAAGAAGCTGGCCACACCCTCGCGAGATTCACCGAAGAGGTCGGCGCCCGAATGCCCACCCCCGAAGAACGCCGCGCCTTGCAACTTCCGCCAGGGGCGCCTGTTCTCACCGTGGTTCGGACTGCCTATGACTCGAATGACGTGGCAGTCGAGGTGTGCGACACGGTGAAGGCGGCATCGGCCTACCTGCTGGAATACGACTTCTCCGCGCGCTGAAACGTCGCAAAACGACCAAGTGCGCCAGAACGCTTGACTTACTCCTCTAGACGACTAGGTTGAGTAGTCATCTAGTCAATCCGCTTGAAAGGTTCAACAATGTCCATCCCCAAATGGCTCCAGATCGGCCACGACCAGGTGTTCGCCCTCGGCGCGTTCCTCGTATCTGAGGTGACGCCGATGATCGACTTCGACAAGTCCTCGGGCGAGAACCGCGTGCAGGCGAGAGACCGTGACACCGGCTTGCCGATGTGGCAGGTCGAAGTGCTCGACGGTGACCCGGCGGCACCGAAGCGCAGCCGAACAGTCACGGTCAAGTTCGCCTCACCTACGCAGCCGTCTGCGCCCGCCAACTCCAGCGGAACGCCCTTTACCCCAGTGGTTTTCGATGGGCTCATGGCGCTGCCATACGTTGACAAATCGGGTGACTTCTCCCGGATCGCCTGGTCGTTTCGAGCCTCCGACATGAGGGCACCGGGCAAGCCGTCCACGACCGCAGCGACAAGCCGGGAGTCGGCATGAATCCCGATCCGTACGCGCAGCTCGATCCTGACACCCCGTTTCGGCTCGACCACGTCGTGAATTTCCTCGCCACTCTCGGCCTGTGGGTGGTGATCATCGTGGGAGTCAGTGCCGCCGTTCTCATCTACTGGCGACTGCACTCCCCTGAGACGTTCGAAGAACGGTTCGCAACACCGGCCAGACTGCTGAGCTGGCGACTGTGGGCGTACATCTCCTGGCAGAGGCTCTGCAAGCGCTGCGGCTTGTCCGCCTCGCAGCAGGTCACGCGTCGCGACAAAGAAGGCCGGCAAGTCACGTCGACCCGCTGGCTTCATCCAAAGCTGTTGAGAACAGAGGTGTCTCACACCGCCCTGCGTCTCACAGTACGGGCGAGGATGGGACAGACCGTGGAAGACCTGGAGCGGGCTGTCCCTGCGATCCGTGACGCTGCTCGTGCACATTCAGCGCGGGCGGTTGTCGTCTCGCCCGGCACCCTGCGGATCGAGCTGGTCAAGCGAGAACAGTTGTCGACAGTACGTCACGCGGTGCCGCCGACGTCTGTCGCAACAAGACGAGTGACGGTCGGACGACGCGAAGACGGTTCCGACTGGACCCTCCCGCTGATCGGACTGCACACCCTCACCGTGGGCTGCTCAGGCTCAGGCAAAGGTTCCATCTTCTGGGGAATCGCCGGCGGGCTCGCTCCTGCCACGGCCGCCGGGCTGGTCCATCTGATCGGAATCGATCTGAAGTACGGCATCGAGTTGTCAGTCGGATCCGATCTGTTCACCAAGTTCGCCACCACAGAGGCCGACGCCGTGGAAACCCTTGCTGGGCTGGAGATGCTGATGGACAAGCGCGGTAAGGAGATGGCCGGCCACACGCGCGAGTACCGTCCGAGCAAGGTCTCACCGCTCGTCGTGCTGCTGATTGACGAGCTGGCCGGACTGACCGCGTACATGAGTGACCCGGCCCTGCGCAAAGAAGCGGCTGCCTCGTTGTCACGAATTCTCACCAAGAGCCGAGGGCTGGGAGTCGTGGTCGCCGCGTTCCTGCAGGACCCTCGAAAGGAAGTGCTGCCGATGCGAGGCCTGTTTACCCAGACCATCGCGCTTCGACTGCGATCGCGCGAAGAGGTCGCGATGGTCCTCGGTGACGGCATGGACGACAAGGCCCCGGCGCACCGAATCAGCCCCGCCAGACCCGGCACCGGCTATGTCATCGCCGAGGACGGCCATGCGACCAAGGTTCGATCCGACTACTGGTCTGACGATCAAATCCGCTCCACTGCAAGGAAATACGGAAGGTCGAGGACCACCGGGGGCATAGCAGCGAATGACTGGTTCGACGTAATCCAAGCAGCGAGGTGACGCCATGGTGATTCACGGCCTTCGGGAGGCCCTCGTATCCACCGCCAGCTTTCCGGAGCTTCTGACTGCAGATCAGGTGTCGGCGCTGCTCGGCGTTTCTGCCGCGACGCTCAACCGCTGGGCGGCGCTCCGCGAAACGACAGGCGAGCAGATCGGGCCGCCCTGCTACACCCTCTCGGAGCGGGTGCGCCGCTGGGATGCGGCCGAAGTCCGGGCCTGGCTCAAGCAGGTGCGTCGGTAATGGCCGGCAACACTCCTCGCGGCATCCGTAAACGGCTCAACGCCGCCGGGGAGCCCCGCTACCAAGTCCGCTACCTGATCCGTGACCCGGACGCCCCATCCGGCTGGGTGGAAACGTCCGCGACCTTTCCGACGCTGCGCGAGGCGAAGGCGTTCAAGTCCGAGCGCGACAACGAGGCCGCGCTGGGCGCACGGCGGTTCGACCCCCGCCTTGGTCGGACGCCGCTCAGCAGGATCTGGACGCAATTCTCCGAATCCAAGAAACCGGCGGTGTCGCCGAAGACCTGGAGCGGCTACACCCAGCACTGGGAACTGCGCATCAAACCGCGGTTCGGCCACGTGCCCGTAGACGAGATCACCCGCGCCGACGTCCAGGCGCTCGTTGACGACCTAACAGTCGGGCCGTGGGCGAAGGTCTCAACGCTGCGACTCCTGCGGTCGATCCTCGACGTCGCACACCAAGACGGCCGAATCCACCGCAATCCCGCACTCGGAGTCTCAGCGGGCCGCATTCCCGAGCGAGAACGTCACCGATACCTCACCGCACAAGAAGTCCAGACACTCGCCGTCGCGTGCGGCGACCAGGGTGACGTGGTGACGATCTTGGCCTATACCGGCCTGCGCTGGTCCGAACTCGTCGGCCTGCGCGTCAAAGACATCGACCTCGTAGCCCGCCGCCTTTACGTCAGGAGGGCCGCGCCCGAGGTCGAAGGCCACATCGTCATCGGGCCGCCCAAGACCCGAGCCGGTATCCGTACCGTCCCGCTCCCCCAAGTCGTTGCCGACATCCTCAAAACGAGGATCGGCGGGCGGGCACCTGACGAGCCCGCCGTCACCTCACCTAACGGCGCGATGCTGCGCTCCAACAATTGGCGTCGGCACACCCACTGGAACAAAGCCCTCAAGAAGACCGACCTGGCGCCGCTGACCATCCATGATCTCCGCCACACCTACGCCAGCCTGGCCCGCAAATCCGGCGCCGACCTCAGATACGTCCAGAAGACCATGGGCCACTCCACGCCGACCGTGACCGCGAACATCTACAGCGACCTCTACTCCGACGAGCTGGACCAGGTCGCAACGAACCTCGATCAGCTTCACGCAACCGAGATTCACCCACCGAAGACCGGACAAGAACCGGACAAAGAAAACTGACAACCGAGTGCAAGACCCGTGTCGATGCAGGTAAAGAATGGTGGCCAGGGCCGGGATCGAACCGGCGACCTTCCGCTTTTCAGGCGGACGCTCGTACCAACTGAGCTACCTGGCCGGAAGGCATCCGGTGGAAACCAGAAGTGCCTCGCCTCGATGGCGACCCTGACGGGACTCGAACCCGCGACCTCCGCCGTGACAGGGCGGCGCGCTAACCAACTGCGCCACAGGGCCTTGCTTTCCTGCTGTACTGCGTACCCCCAACGGGATTCGAACCCGTGCTACCGCCGTGAAAGGGCGGCGTCCTAGGCCACTAGACGATGGGGGCCCGGCCGAATCTCTTCGGGGTACTCACACCGCTTTCGCGCTGGGAGCCACGTCAGCTTAGGGCACGCCGACCGCATTCCCCAAACCGCGTCGGCCCCTGACCGTGCCCCCACCAGGGCTCGAACCTGGGACCTGCGGATTAAAAGTCCGTAGCTCTACCGACTGAGCTATAGGGGCGTGAGGCATCAGAATAGCCGAGCGCCGGCACGGCCCGGACCACCCCGGCTAGGGATGCGTCAGGACCACGAATGCGAGTGTGCCCAGCGCCAATACCGCGCTGAACCCCATCAGAAATGTCATCAGCAGCACGCGTCCGCGCGCCCGATCGTCGGGGGCGAACTCCACCGGTTCAAGGGGACGCGCGAGCGAGATGACGGGGAGCGGCGCGGTCACCGGATCGCCGGCGGAGCGCGCGAGTTCCGCGCCCATCGCCGCGGCGCTGCCGAACCTTCTCGCGGGGTCGTGTGCCATCGCGCGGTCGACGACGGCGGCCAGCAGCGGGTCGATGTCGGGCCGTACCGCCGACAGCGGCGGCGGGGGCGTCACCGTGATCGCACGAGCCAGGTCGACGAGATTCTGCTCGGGGAAGGCGCGCCGGCCGGTGAGGGCCTCATAGCCAACAACCCCGACCGCATACAGGTCGTCGGCCACCGTCGCCGGTCGTCCCGACAGCCGCTCCGGGCTCATGTAGGCCATCGTGCCCATGATCCGGCCGATCTCGGTCCGCCCGGTGTCCGGTCCGGTGGCCAGACCGAAGTCCCCCACCCGAGCGGCACCGTCCTCGGAGAACAGGATGTTCGCCGGTTTGATGTCCCGGTGCAGCACGCCCGCCCCGTGGGCGACGGACAGCGCCGCCAGCACCTCCCTGAGCATCCGCCGCACGTACCGCGGGTCCACCGGGCCCGCCGAGTTCAGATCGGCCAGGCTGTGCCCGGGCAGTCGCTCCATCACGATGAACGGTGCCCCGTTGTGTTCGCCCGCCCCGTACACCGTGACGATGTTCGGATGGCGCAGTGCGGCTGCGGCCTGCGCCTCGGTCCAGAACCGGCGTTGATAGTCCGGATGGGTGTCGTATCCGGGATAGAGCAATTTGATCGCCACCACCGTGGCAGTGACGGTGTCGAATCCCTCGCGCACCTCGGCCATACCGCCGCGCCCCAACACGGACCTCAGGTCGTAACGACCGCCGAGCAGTTCGGGGGCGAGCATGTGGCCAACGGTAGTCGCCGGGCGCGGCGTCGGCCCGGGCCGACATGCGCCGCGTTGCCATAAACTGGCGCGAATGCAGTATCAGCAAACCAGGCAACGGTTTTGGCTGCGCCACCCGTGGCTGGCCGTCTCACCGTTTCTCGGAAGCCTCTGGCTGGTTACCCACGCCGACCCCGCCAGCTATCCGGCGATCGTCGGATTCTCTTCGGCCACAGCCTATTTCGCCCTGCGGCGGCATCGGCACGCTTGTGCGATCACCCGGTCCGGCCTGCGCGCACGCGCCGATATCGAACATCGACTGGCGTTGATGGGCGACCCGCGCGGGACGTTCGGACGCTTCCCGCCCCAGCGGGCCGGCTGGTTCCCCGACCCCGCCCGTGCCGGGACACCGGACATCCGGTACTTCGACGGCGTGGCCTGGACCGGCTACACCGCTGCACCCAGCTACTGAGCCTGCACCGAATCCAGGTGCGGGCAGTAGTGCATGCCGTTGCCGCGATGTTCGACCGGCGGCAGGTTGCGCGCCGGGGTCTCCGGCAGCGGTGCGTCGGCGGCCGTCCGGCCTGTCACGCGATCCCAGCCCGCACGGGCCCGCGGATGCATCCGGCTGCGCTGCGGCAGCGCCCGGAACACCAGGTTCACCGCCTCGCCGAACCGGCGGTGCAACCACTCGTCACGGCTGGACCAGCTGTAGCCCATGAGTTTTCGCACCGGCGGGTCGTAGAGACCGACCGTGAACCAGACGAAGAACCGAGAGATGACGGCGCGGTTCGCCCGCCACATCCACTCGGGCATCCACTCGACGAATGGCGGCTTGGGAAGCTCGCGCAGATCCAGCACGTCGCGCGCGGCCTTGTTGTTCTCCAGCACCTCGGTGCACATGTGCTCCCAGTACACCTGGAACTCCTCCCAGGTCTTGGGCACGGGACGCATACTCATGCCGTACATCGAGTACCACTGAATGTGCTCCTCGAACAGCTGCCGCTTCTCGTCCTCGGTGATCCCGCCGCACAACCGGTCGGCGACGATGATCGTCCCCACGAAGAACGTCGAGTGCGCCCAGTAGAAGACGTCGGGGTTCAGCGCGTGGTAGCGCCGGCCCTGAGCGTCGACGCCCTTGATGTCGACGTGATAGTCCCGGACCTCGGCGCCGGTCCGCGGGGCCCGGTCGCTGTCGAACACCACACCGCCGATCGGATACAGCGAGCGCAGCAACCGCGGCCAGCGCTCCTGGAAGAAGATCGAGTGCTCCTCGACCGCCGCACCCAGCTGCGGATGCATGTTCTGCATCGAGCCGGCCCACGGCCCCTGCAGCATGCCCCGCCAGTCACCGAAGTACTTCCACGTCAACGAGTCCGGGCCCAGCGGCACGGGCGGGGCGTCGTAACCGCCGGCCATCGGACAACCCGCAGCCAGGTCGCCCTCCTGCTCCCCGGGGTTTCCGGACAGCGGTACGACCTCAGAAGTATCTTGAGTCACGGGATCACTTTCCGATCGGGGTCAAGTATTGACTACGTGCGTTGTCAAAAAGTGTAGGAGCTGATGTGGCCGGCGGTCAACGTCGCGGTCGCTGGACCGGCGTTCCGCTCGAGGACCGGCAGGCCCGACGGCGCGACGAGTTGCTGGCAGCCGGGCTGCAACTCCTCGGCGCCACGTCCGGCCCGGCGGTCACCGTCCGCGCCGTGTGCCGCCAGACCGGCCTGACCGAGCGCTACTTCTACGAGAGCTTCGCCGACCGCGGCGAATTCATCCGGGCCGTCTACGACGACGTCTGCACGCGGGCGATGTCAGCCCTGACCGCCGCCGCGACACCACGTGAGGCCGTGGAGAAATTCGTCGCGATGATGGTCGACGACCCGATCCGGGGCCGTGTCCTGCTGCTCGCTCCGGCGGCCGAACCGATATTGACCAGATCGGGCGCCGACTGGATGCCAAACTTCATCGGCCTGCTGCAGCAGAAGCTCACCACCATCACCGATCCGGTCATCCAGAACATGGCCGCGACCAGCCTGCTGGGTGGGCTGACAGCGCTGTTCACCGCGTACCTCGACGGCCGGCTGACCGCCAGCCGCGCCCAGTTCATCGACTTCTGCGTGGGAATGGTGTTCAAGCACGCCGCCGTCGCGCAGGTGTGACGAACGTCTCGGGCCTGCGCATAACGGTCGCGTCACGAGTCGCGTTACGCGGGGGACACGATCGCGCCGAAACTTGTTGGTACCGGGGTACACAGATATATTGACTGCAACCAACAGGTACAGATAACTGGGAGGACCCGTGTCGCAAGACCTGACGGACCTGCAACTGCTGCGTGAACTGGCGCCCACGGTGGAGCAGTTGATCAACCGCCATCTCAAGATGGCGAAGGACTGGAACCCGCACGACTACATCCCGTGGTCGGACGGCAAGAACTTCTACGCCCTCGGCGGGCAGGACTGGGACCCCGAGCAGACCAAGCTGTCCGAGGTCGCCCAGACGGCGATGGTGCAGAACCTGCTCACCGAGGACAACCTGCCCTCGTACCACCGCGAGATCGCCATGAACTTCTCCATGGATGACCCGTGGGGCTTTTGGGTGAACCGGTGGACCGCCGAGGAGAACCGGCACGGCATCGCCCTGCGCGACTACCTGTTGGTTACCCGCGCAGTCGACCCCGTCGAACTCGAGATCACCCGCATGGAGCAGGTGACCCGCGGCTTCTCCCCGGGCCAGAACCAGCAGGGCGACCTGTTCGCCGAGAGCCTGTTCGACTCGGTGATGTACGTCTCGTTCCAGGAACTGGCCACCCGGGTGTCGCACCGCAACACCGGCAAGGCCTGCGCCGAGCCCGTGGCCGACAAGCTCCTGCAGCAGGTCTCGGCCGACGAGAACCTGCACATGATCTTCTACCGCGACACCAGCGCCGCGGGCCTGGACATCGCCCCGAACCAGGCGATGGCATCACTGCACCGGGTGCTGCGCAACTTCAAGATGCCCGGGTACACAGTGCCCGCATTCCGCCGCAAGGCCGTCATCATCGCCGTCGGCGGCGTCTACGACCCACGCATCCACCTCGACGACGTGGTGATGCCGGTCCTCAAGAAGTGGCGCATCTTCGAGCGCGACGACTTCACCGGCGAGGCCGCCGCAATGCGCGACGACCTCGGCGTCCTGATCCAGGAACTCGAGGACACCTGCGAGAAGTTCGAGGTGGCCAAGCAGCGCCGGCTCGAGCGCGAACGTCTGGTCGCCGAGAAGAAGGCCATGAAGAACCTGCTGGTGTCCTCATCGTCGGGCTGACCGAGATCCCTCAGGCTGACGCAACGGCCCGACCCGGCTTACGGATCGGGCCGTTTGCGCTGCCCAGCCCAGTCATTCTCGCCCCGATGGCGGGTGTGACCAACGTCGCGTTCCGCACCCTGTGCCGCGAACTCGAACAGCAGAAGGCCGGGACCGTCAGTGGGCTCTACGTCTGCGAGATGGTCACCGCGCGCGCCCTGGTGGAACGGCATCCGGTGACGATGCACATGACCACGTTCGCGCCCGACGAATCACCCCGCTCGCTGCAGCTCTACACCGTCGACCCCAAGCACACCTACGACGCAGCGAAGATGATCGTCGAGGAGAACCTCGCCGACCACATCGACATGAACTTCGGCTGCCCGGTGCCCAAGGTCACCCGCCGCGGCGGGGGCGCCGCGCTGCCGTACAAACGCCGCCTCTTCGGCCAGATCGTGTCCGCGGCCGTGCGCGCCACCGAGGGCACCGACGTTCCGGTCACCGTCAAGTTCCGGATCGGGATCGACGACGCGCACCACACCCACCTCGACGCCGGGCGCATCGCCGAGCAGGAGGGCGCGGCCGCCGTCGCGCTGCATGCCCGCACCGCGGCCCAGCGCTACTCCGGCGTCGCCGACTGGGACCAGATCGCCGCACTCAAACAGCACGTCACCACCATCCCGGTGCTGGGCAACGGCGACATCTTCGACGCCAGCGACGCACTCACCATGATGGCCAGCACCGGCTGCGACGGTGTGGTGATCGGGCGCGGCTGCCTGGGCCGACCGTGGCTGTTCGCCGAACTGTCGGCCGCGTTCACCGGCCGCCCGGCACCCACCCCGCCGACGCTGGGCGAGGTGGCCGACATCATGCGTCGTCATGGCCGCCTGCTCGCCGACCACTTCGGCCAGGACAAGGGCATGCGCGATATGCGCAAGCACATCGCCTGGTACCTGCACGGCTTCCCCGCCGGTGCGGACCTGCGCCGGGCGCTCGCCCTGGTCAAGACCCTCGACGAGTTGGACACCCTGCTCGACGGGCTGGACCGCGACGTGCCGTTCCCGGCCGCCGCCGAGGGCCCGCGGGGCCGGCAGGGTTCGGCCGCCTCGGTGACCCTGCCCGAAGGGTGGCTCGACGACCCGGATGACTGCACCGTGCCGGCCGGAGCGGACGTGATGCATTCGGGCGGCTGATCGAGACTTTCTCGATATCGGCCTCCCGAATTGTGCAAGTACGATGAACCCTGTTCCAATTCGCCTCGATGGCGTGGCCTGGAACACTGATCACCACAGGTAACCGGACACCGTGATGCCGACCATGGGGCATCACGGTGAGGCGCGTATCACCGACGGACCGAAGCGGAGAAGCAGATGAGTGACGGCGAGAACGCCACTCCTGACTCCCCCGCGGAGCGATCCGGCACGGACGAGTCCAACGAATGGATTACCCGAACGTCGCGCCCGGCGCCAGCCACCGCGCCGTGGGAACGCAAATCAGTGCCGAAGCCCGGTAACCACACCGACGGCGTTCCGGTCGCCGACCTGATCGCCCGCCTGACAGGTGAGATCCCGGTCGTCCTGCAACATCAGGACCATCCGGAGGACCACGCCCGCGAGCCCGCCCACGGTTGGCCCGACGACGTCGATCCCCCGACCGCACCCGCGTACGCGCTCGGCGCCCCGCTGACTCCGCCGTACGCCTCCGAGATCCCCGATCTGACTGCGCTGCACCGGGATTCGGACTCGGACGACACCGGTCGACGGCGGCCTGCGCCGACCCACGTGGCCGCACACCGCTCCCGCCCCGCCGCCCTCCTCGCGCCGGGCCGCCGGCACCCCAAGACCGCGCTGGCCGCGCGGTCCATCGCGGCGATGATGGCCGTCCTCGCGCTGGTCCTGACCGGCGGGGCCTGGCAGTGGACCACCGCCAAGAACAACCTGCTCAACCGCGTCGCCGCCCTCGACCCGAACTCCCGCGACATCGTCGACCCCAACGCCCAGTTCGGCGACGAGAACTTCCTGATCGTCGGCGCGGACAGCCGGATCGGGGAGAACGCCGACGTCGGCGCCGGCAGTACCGACGACGCCGAGGGGGCCCGCTCCGACACGATCATGCTGGTCAACATTCCGGCCAACCGGAAACGTGTCGTGGTCGTGTCGTTCCCACGGGACACCGCCATCAACCCGATGATGTGCCAGGCCTGGGACGCCAAGACCGGACAGTACGGGCCCGTCTACGACGAGAAAGAAGGCGTCTGGAGCGACGACGAGCGGTACACCGACACCAAATTGAACTCCGCGTACGCGCTCGGCGGCCCGAAGTGCCTGGTGAAGGTCATCCAGAAGATGTCGGGACTCGCGGTGAACCGGTTCATGGCCATCGACTTCGCCGGCTTCTCGAAGATGGTCGACGCGCTCGGCGGGGTCGAGGTGTGCACCACCACCCCACTGGAGGACGCCGAACTCGGCACGGTGCTGGCCACCGCGGGACGCCAGACGATCGACGGGCACACCGCGCTCAACTACGTGCGCGCGCGGCAGATCGAGACCGAGCACAACGGCGACTACGGCCGGATCAAGCGCCAGCAGATGTTCCTGTCGTCGCTGCTGCGGTCGCTGATCTCGAGCGACACGTTCTTCTCGCTGAGCAAGCTCAACAACGTCGTGAACCTGTTCATCAACGACAGCTACGTCGACAACGTCAAGACCAAGGACCTGGTCGACCTGGGCCAGTCGATCCAAGGCGTGTCGGCGGGGCACGTCACCTTCATCACGCTGCCGACCACCGGGATCACCGACGTGGACGGCAACGAGGTCCCCAATGACGCCGCGATCCGCGCCCTGTTCGACGCGATCATCAACGACGACCCGCTGCCCGGGGAGAACGACACCAACGCGACCTACACCCCGGTCACATCGTCAGCGGAAGCCTCCACCGCCACCACCGCGACGCCCACCTCGGAGGCACCCGTGACCGAACTGGTCAACGCGGTCGCCGGCGATCCGCACGACATCAGCGTGCATGTGTCCAACGCCACCGCGACGAGCGGTCTGGGCTCGACGGCCAGCCTGGACCTGCAGACCCACGGATTCACCGTCGACACTCCCGACGATTACTCCGAAACGCAGGCGCAGACCACCGTCAAGTACTCACCGGGCAACGAGCAGGCCGCCGCCACCGTCGCTGGTGCACTGGGCACTCCGCGCATCGAGCGGGTGAGCGGGCTGGGCAACGATGTTCACGTGGTGCTCGGCAGCGACTTCACCGGCGTCACCGCCCCGCCGGCGAGCGGTTCACAGATCAGCGTGCGGGTCACCCACACCGGTGTGACGACCACCGCCGAACTGCCCGAGGACCTGACGGTAACCAACGGTGCCGACATCAGTTGCGAGTAGCTGAACACGCCATTCACCGTCCGTTCACCGGCCACGTCATGACGATTACCGCGCCATCACCGTAGGCTTGACCACATGCGCACGGCATACCATGAGCAGCTTTCCGACCTGACCGAACTTCTGGGCGAGATGTGCGGCCTGTCGGGGCAGGCGATGGAACACGCGACCCAGGCGTTGCTGCAGGCCGATCTGGTGCTGGCCGAGCAGGTGATCACCGACCACGACCAGATCACGGCGATGAGTCATCGGGCCGAGGAGAGCGCGTTCGTCCTGCTGGCCCTGCAGGCGCCGGTGGCCGGTGACCTGCGGTCCATCGTCGGCTCCATCCAGATCGTCGCCGACATCGACCGGATGGGCGCCCTGGCCCTGCATGTCGCCAAGATTGCCCGGCGCCGTCACCCCCAGCACGCGCTGCCCGAAGAGGTCAATGGATACTTCGCCGAAATGGGCCGTCTGGCAGTCGAATTGGGCAACAGCGCGCAGGAGGTGCTGCTGTCGCGCGACCCTGAGAGGGCGGCCCGTATCCGCGAGGACGACGACGCGATGGACGACCTGCACCGGCACCTGTTCACCGTCCTGATGGACCGGGACTGGAAGCACGGCGTTGCCGCCGCCATCGATATAACGCTGCTGGGCCGGTTCTACGAGCGGTTCGCCGACCACGCCGTGGAGGTGGCCCGCCGGGTGATCTTCCAGGTCACGGGATCACTGCCCGAGGAAAGCATCTGGCACACCCCCTGAGGGTGGGCTTTGGCGTCACCGGCGGCGCCGACTCAGCGGCGGTTGCGAAGGCTACTCGAACAACCTCGCAGCCAACGCTGACTCGGCGCAACTGACTCAGCCGAAGCGTCCCGAGATGTAGTCCTCCGTCGCTTTCTGGCTCGGATTGGAGAAGATCTTCTCGGTGTCGTCGATCTCGATGAGCTTGCCGGGCTTCCCGGTGGCCTCGAGGTTGAAGAACGCCGTCTGATCGCTGACCCGGGCGGCCTGCTGCATGTTGTGCGTGACGATCACGATCGTGAAGTCCTGCTTGAGTTCGGCGATCAGATCCTCGATGGCCAGCGTCGAGATCGGATCCAGCGCCGAGCACGGCTCGTCCATCAGCAGCACCTCCGGCTGCACGGCGATCGCGCGCGCGATGCATAGCCGCTGCTGCTGGCCACCCGACAGCCCGCCGCCGGGCTTGTCGAGGCGGTCCTTGACCTCGTTCCACAGGTTGGCGCCTTTGAGCGACTGCTCGGCGGTCTCGTCGAGCACCTTCTTGTTGCGCACGCCCTGCAGCTTCAGCCCGGCCACCACGTTGTCGCGAATCGACATGGTGGGGAACGGATTCGGCCGCTGGAACACCATGCCGATGGTCTTGCGGACACCCACCGGATCGACACCGGCCCCGTAGATGTCGTCACCGTCGAGCAGCACCGAGCCCTCGACGCGGGCACCCGGGATGACCTCGTGCATCCGGTTCAGCGTGCGCAACACCGTCGACTTGCCGCAGCCGGACGGGCCGATGAACGCGGTGACACTGCGTGGGGGCACCGACATCGACACGTCGGCGACGGCGTGAAACGAGCCGTAGTAGATGTTGACGTCCTTGAGATCCAGCCGCTTGGCCATGGTTACTCCTGACTCAGATCTTCTTGGGGGCAAAGAATTTCGCGAGGAACCGTGCACCGATATTGAGGACCGCGACGAGGATGATCAACGTCAGCGCGGCCCCCCAGAGCCGGTCGGTGGGAACCGGGTTGGCGCCGGCACCGGCCGAAACCTGGTCGTACATCATGCCGGGCAGCGAGCCCTGGAAGCCGTTGAACATGTCGAAGTTGATCGCCTGCGCATAGCCGACCAGGATCAGCAGCGGCGCGGTCTCGCCCATCACCCGGGCCAGGGCCAGCATGATGCCGGTCACGATGCCGGACAGGGCGGTCGGGATCACAATGCGCGCAATGGTTTTCCACTTCGGGACGCCGAGCGCATAGCTGGCCTCACGCAGATCCATCGGCACGATGCGCAGCATCTCCTCGGTGGAGCGCACGATCACCGGGATCATCAACAGCACCAGCGCCAGCGACACCGCGAAACCCGACCGCGGGAAGCCTAAGGTGGCCACCCACAGTGCGTAGATGAACAACGCCGCCACGATCGAGGGCACCCCGGTCAGGATGTCCACCATGAACGTGGTGACGCGGCCGAGCCGGGTGCTACCGCCGTACTCGACGAGATAGATGCCGACGAACACCCCGACCGGGATCGAGATCGCCGCGCACACCACGCCCTGCAGGAGTGTGCCCACGATCGCGTGATACGCGCCGCCGCCCGGGGCGAAGGCCGTCATACCGGCCTGGGAGTTGAACCACCAAGAGCTGGAAGTGACGACCTCGATGCCCTTGGTGATCACCGAGTACAGCACCCACACCAGCGGCACGAGCGCGACGACGACCGACAACGTCACCAGCACCGTTGCGGTCTTGTCCGTGACCTTGCGGCGCAGGCTCAGCCCGTCGAACGTGGGCGCCTTGACCGGACGATCCAGAGCGGAGGTCATGACCGTCCCTTCCCGGACACCGCGGCACGGGCCAGCGAGTTGACGACGAAGGTCAGCACGAACAGCACCAGGCCGGCGGCAATGTAGGCGCCGGCCTTGTACTGGTCGTTGAATTCCGATGCGGCAGCGGCGATCTTGCTCGCGAAGGTGTAACCGCCGTCGAACAGCGACCAACCGAACGCCGTCTGGGTGCCGCGCAGGATGATCAGCAGGGCGATGGTCTCACCCAGCGCGCGACCCAGGCCCAGCATCGCACCGCTGACGTAGCCCGACATTCCGAACGGCAGCACCGTGGTCCGGACCACCTCCCAGCGGGTGGCGCCCAGCGCCAGCGCCGCCTCGATCTGGCCCTTCGGTGTCTGGACGAACACCTCGCGCGTGACGGCGGTGATGATCGGCAGGATCATCACCGCGAGCACGATGCCCGCGGTGAAGATCGTGCCGCCACCGGCCACCGACGCGTTGCCGGTGGCGAACAGGAAGACCCAGCCGAGGTGCTCGTTGAGCCCCAACGCCAGCGGCTTGAGCACCGGAGCCAGCACGTAGAGACCCCACACGCCGTAGATGATCGACGGCACCGCGGCCAGCAGGTCCACCAGATAGCCCAGCGGTCCGGCGACGCGCCGGGGCGAGTACTGCGTCAAGAAGATCGCGATTCCCAGCGCCACTGGCATTGCCAGCACCAGCGCGAACAGCGATACGAATACGGTGACCTGGAACAACTCGAACACACCGAAGTGCATTGCCGAGGTGTCGGTGGTTATCCAGTTCCCGCCGTAGAGGAAGAAGTTCGCCTCGTTGCGGGACAACGCCGGGATGGCCCGCCACAGCAGGAACAGCCCGATCGCCCCGATCAGGACGACGATCAGGATTCCCGAACCCGTCGCGAGTCCACCGAATATCCGGTCACCCGGGCGGACCTTGGTCCCGCGGGACGGGTCCGTGGACTTGGAGTCGGGCGCAACGATCGACGCCCCGATGACCTGTGCCGAACCCGCTTCCGACGGATCCGGTACCGGCTCGTGACTCATCACTGCGACACCTTCGCTGACCTCATTGCTCATCGGACGGATACACCTCAATCCTCACCGCATTCGCACCGCTGCGCAGAACAACTACTGAATCGCGTTGACGGCCGTGGTGAGCCGCTCCTTGAACTGGTCCGGCAGCGGCACATAGCCCGCCGCGGCCAGGTTCGCCTGACCCTGGTTTGCCGCCACCGTCAGGAACGAGCGCACCGCCGCGGACGTGTCGGCGTCGTAGCCCTTGGAGCACACGATGTTGTAGGTCGCCAGCACCAGCGGGTACGCACCGGGCTCCGTGGTGCCGTAGATCGAGTTCAGATCCAGCACCAGGTCGTTGCCCGTTCCGGAGATCTTGGCGCCCTCGATCGACTTCTTGGCCGAATCGTCGGTGAGCTCGACCGCTCCGCTGCCGTTGTCGATCTGGGTCACCGACAACTTGGCCTGGTCGGCAAAACCCTTCTCCACGTAGCCGATTGCGCCGGGCGTGGCCTGCACGGCCTGCACCACGCCGGCCGACTTCTGGGCACCCTCGCCGGCGCCACCCTGGAACTCCTTGCCCGCACCCTTGGTCCAGGTCTGCGGTGCGGCCACGCCGAGGTACTTCTGGAAGTTGTCGGTGGTGCCCGACGAATCCGAACGGTAGATCGGGGTGATCTTGGTGTCGGGCAGGCTGGCGCCGCTGTTGAGGGCGGCGATCGCCGGGTCGTTCCACGTGGAGATCGCGCCGGTGAAGATCTTGGCCAGCAGGTCGCCGTTGAGCACCAGCTTGTCCACACCGGGCAGGTTGTAGCCCAGGGCGACGGGGCCGAACACCAGCGGCAGGTTCCACGCCGGGTTGCCGCCGCAGCGGTCGGCGGCCTGCTGCACCTGATCGTCCTTCAGCGCCGAGTCAGAGCCGGCGAAGTCGACGTTCTTGGCGATGAACTGGGTCACCCCGGCACCCGAGCCGGTCGGGTTGTAGGAGAGGTTCTTCCCCGGGCAGGCCTGTCCCCACGCCTGGTTGAACACCGCGATGGCGTTCTGCTGAGCAGTCGATCCCTCGGCAGTCAGCGTGCTCTTGCCCCCGCACTCGGCAGACCCGGCGGCTTTCGACCCGGCGGCCGACGTTCCCGTGGCGCCAGTGTTGTTGTCGCTGCCGCACGCCGAGAGCGCCATGCCCGCGATCGCACTCAACGACGCCGTCGCGAGCATTGTCTTGCCAAACAGATTGCGCTTCACCTAATCCGCCTTTTCGAAGTACGCACCGGAGCCCCGGCACGGTGGTGGTCATGCGCAAGGTATTCGGCGCGCATTGACAGCAACCCCATGGCGGGTGAACCGCCGGTGAACAGCCAGATGAACGGGAAGTTGCGGGCAGCGGTGGTCAGCTGTGGACCGCGTAGGCGGTGTCCGTGCTGTACACGGTGAAACCGAGCTTCTCGTAGGTCCGTACGGCCGCGGCGTTGTCGGACTCGACGTAGAGCAGCACAGTCGGTTCCGCGGCCCCCGACAATCGCCCGGCCAGGTGTTGCAGACCGACGGCGGTCAGGGCCGCCCCCAGGCCCCGACCCTGGGCGTCCGGGTCGACCCCGACCACGTATACCTCGCCGAGTCCGTCGGCCGGATCGCCGTGCACCTTGGTCCAGTGAAAGCCCAGTAACCGGCCGTCGGCCGTGTCGAGGGCCAGGAACAGGCCGGCGGGGTCGAACCAGGCCTCGGCGCGCCGCTCGGCGAGCTCGGCGACCGTCCAGCCGCCCTGCTCGGGGTGCCACGCGAACGCGGCGTTGTTGACGCGCAACAGCTCGGCGTCGTCGTACGGGCCGGCGTAGGTACGGATCAGCACGCCCTCGGGGACGATGACGCCGGGAACGTCGCGCAGCGTGCGCCGCATCTGCAGCAATTCACGCACCGGCACCAGCGTCAGTGCCGCGGCCGCGGCCCGGGCGGCCGGCAAGGTGGCATGCGCCCAGAACTGATTGGTGCCGTCGCTGCGCTGGAGTGCGGCAGTGATCAGCGCGCTACCGATGCCGCGCCGGCGATCCGCGGGGGCGACGACGAGCTCGGCCATCTCCGTCGTCAGGTTCAGATAGCCGGTGAGCCGGCCGTCGTCGACGGCCAGCAGGTGAGCGGTGCGGTCGTTGCCCAATTCCCGCAGCACCTGGTCGCCCACGGGTGCCACGCCATCGAATTGTGTTGCCTTGGTGACCAATTCAGTAACCGAACGGCGCTGCTCACCGGAAAGCCCGGTGCACCAGTCGAGTCGGCTCACGGACTGCGCAGCGGGTCGGCGAGGGCGCCGGACACCGCCCGGCCGTCCAGGTCGGCCTCATCGTCGGTGTCGCCGAAGGAGTCGACGCCGTCCGGGTCGGCCGCCCCGTCGCCGCCGACATCAGCGGGCGCCCGGCCGCGGGCGGGGCGCACCGCCTTGTAGCCGACGTTGCGGACGGTGCCGATCAACGATTCGTACTCGGTTCCGAGCTTGGCGCGCAGCCGCCGGACGTGCACGTCCACGGTCCGGGTGCCGCCGAAGAAGTCGTAGCCCCACACCTCCTGCAGCAGCTGCGCGCGGGTGAACACCCGGCCCGCGTGCTGCGCGAGGTACTTGAGCAGTTCGAATTCCTTGTACGTCAGGTCCAGCGGCCGACCGCGCAGCCGGGCCGTATAGGTGCCTTCGTCGATCACCAACTCACCGAGGCTGATCTTGCCGGCGCGCTCCTGGCTGGCCATCCCGCCGCGGCGGCCGACCAGCAGCCGCAGCCGGGCATCGATCTCGGCCGGCCCGGTGCCCGGCAGCAGGATCTCATCGAGGCCCCATTCGACGCTGACGGCGACGAGGCCGCCCTCGTTGACCACCGCCACCACCGGCACCGTCGCGCCGGCGGTGCCCAACAGCCGGCACAGACCGCGGGCCGCGGCCAGGTCGGTGCGGGCGTCGACGATCGCCACATCCGCATTTCCCGCCTCCAGCAACGACGACACCTGCGTCGGCGCGGTGCGCACGTTGTGCGGCAGCAGCAACAACGACGGCAGGACCGACTCCGGATGCGGGTCGACGGTGAGTAGCAATAGGTCCAACAGGTTCCTCCAGCGACCGAAGCTCAACTTCGCTGACTCATGGCCGACACATCGCCGTTACGACCGAGGTCCGACCAAGCCTGTTTACGATATCGCGCAACCTGCGGATTATCGCTCTGGAGCAGCAGCCACCGGCCCGGCCGCTGTCTGGTAGAGCCAGCCTGGGCGACAATGTCGGCGTGCGAAAAGTCCTGACCCGGCTCGCGGCGGTGCTCGCCGTCGTCGTCGCGATCGCCGTTGCCGTCGATTTCGGGAGCTCGATCTTCGCCGAGTACCGGCTGGCCCGCTCGGTGCGCGCCGCGGCGCAGCTCGGCTGGGACCCGTCGGCGGTGATCCTGGGTTTCCCGTTCCTGACGCAGGCGCTCGCCCAGCACTACAGCGAGGTCGAGATCAAGGCCAACGACGTCGAACACGCGCACGTCGGCAAGGCATCGCTGGAGGCCACCATGCACTCCATCGATCTCCAGCAATCGACCTGGCTGATCGGGCCGGACGCACAGCTGCAGGTCGGCAAGCTGGAGAGTCGCATCATCGTCGACTCCCGGCATCTGGGCAGCTTCATGGGAATCACCGACCTGGTGGTCGAGGCGCCGACCCGGGACATCAACAATCCCGGCGATCCGGCCGCTGACCTGACCACCGAGTCGGGCATCTCGGACAGCCACGGCCTGATCTTCACCGGCACGCCGAAGGCCGCCGGATTCGACAAGCGGGTGAGCGTCTCGGTGGATCTGACCGTCACCGGCGCCGACCACACCACCCTGGTGATGACCCCCACCCGGCTGCTCACCGGCCCGGGTACCGCCGAGCAGGACGTGCCCGGCGATCGGTTGGCCGCCGTCCTGTCCGCGTTCCGGGCCGAACTGCCGGACCAGCGGCTGCCCTTCGGGGTCGCGCCGACGAGCCAGGGCGCCCGCGGGTCCGATGTCATCATCGAGGGCATCACCGAGGGAGTAACCGTCCGACTGAACGGGTTCAGACAATCATGAGTACATCCACGGCCGTCGTCGTCGCCGTCGTGATCGGGGTGCTCGGCCTGGGCGCCATCGTCGGCCGGTTGCTGACCCTGCGGCAGGGCATGCTGCGCGCGGCCGATGCGGCCACCCACGTCGACACCAGCGATCTGAACCTCGGGCTTTCGACCACGGGCCCGACGATCCTGCACTTCAGCGCCTCGTGGTGCGGACCGTGTGCGGCCGTGCGGCGGGTGGTCGACCAGACGTGCGCCGCCCTACCGGAGGTCGCCCACGTCGAGGTCGACATGGACGCCAACCCCGATGCCGCCAGGCGGCTGTCGGTGCTGTCGCTGCCGACGACCATCATCTTCGACGCCGCCGGCCACCCCCGTTATCGCACCACCGGCGTCCCCACGGTGGCTGACCTGCGCTCGGCCGTGCAGCCGCTATTGGCTTGACCCGGCCACTATTGGGTAAGCTCTGCCTCATGTCAGCCCGCCTCGAGCTCTCGCTCACCAAGCGCCGCGCAGTGGATCTGTGCCGCGTTGCGGGTTGTTGCTGTTGTTGTTGTAGCTGCTGAGTCGTTCGCGCCCTCTTCCGCGTCGCTCATCGGGCAGCCTTCCGGCGTGCTCACACCGGCCATCCGACAACAACAGAAAGCCCTCGACATGTCACAGCTCAGCAATTCGGCGGTGCCGACCTCGAACCCCGGCCAGGTGGACGTTCGCGGCCCGCGGTTCGCCGCCTGGGTCACCACCGCAGTGTTGATCACCACCCTGCTGCTCGCCTCGATCAGCACCACGACGGCGGCGATCGTGCTGGGGTTGCAGGCCGTCGTATTCGCGACCGGCGCCGTCCGCGGTCCCCGCGAGCACCCCTACGGCCGGATCTTCGCGACATTGGTCGCACCCCGCCTCGGGCCCGTGCAGGAGCGCGAACCGGTGGCCCCGTTGCGGTTCGCACAGCTGGTCGGCCTGGTCTTCGCGGTCGTCGGCACCGCGGGATTCGCCCTCGGCGCACCGACCGTCGGCCTGATCGCCACCGCGTTCGCCCTGTTCGCCGCGTTCCTCAACGCCGCCTTCGGCATCTGCCTGGGCTGCCAGCTCTATCCCCTGGCCGTCCGCCTGCGCCGCGCGCCGGCCGGCACCTGACCCCACATCGGCATTTCGAAAGGAATCTCCCCTATGGCCCGCTCCGACGTCCTGGTCTCGACCGACTGGGCCGAGAGCAACCTCGACGCACCGAACACCGTGTTCGTCGAGGTTGACGAGGACACCAGCGCATACGACACCGGCCATATCGCCGGTGCGGTGCGGCTGGACTGGAAGACCGACCTGCAGGACCCGATCAAGCGTGATTTCGTCGACGCCCAGCAGTTCTCCAAGCTGCTGTCCGAGCGCGGGATCGCCAACGACGACGCGGTGATCCTCTACGGCGGTAACAACAACTGGTTCGCGGCATACGCGTACTGGTACTTCAAGCTCTACGGCCACGAGAACGTCAAGCTGCTCGACGGCGGCCGCAAGAAGTGGGAGCTCGACGGCCGCCCGCTGACCACCGACGCCGTGGAGCGGCCGCAGACCAGCTACAGCGCCCAGGATCCCGACACCACCATCCGCGCGTTCCGCGACGAGGTGATCGCGGCGATCGGCACCAAGAACCTGGTCGACGTTCGCTCCCCCGACGAGTTCTCGGGCAAGATCCTCGCGCCGGCACATCTGCCGCAGGAGCAGAGCCAGCGCCCCGGCCACATCCCGGGCGCCATCAACGTCCCGTGGAGCAGGGCGGCCAACGAGGACGGCACGTTCAAGTCCGACGAGGAGCTGGCCACGATCTACGCCAACGCCGGTCTGGACGGCGACAAGGAAACCATCGCGTACTGCCGCATCGGCGAGCGTTCGTCGCACACCTGGTTCGTTCTCCAGGAATTGCTGGGCCACCGGAATGTCAAGAACTACGACGGCAGTTGGACGGAATACGGCTCCCTGGTGGGTGCCCCGATCGAGTTGGGAAGTTGATTATGTGCGCAGCACCGAAACAAGGGCAGGCCGTCCCCGCGGGTGTCGACCTCGAGAAGGAGACCGTCATCACCGGCCGAGTGATCGACGGCAGCGGGCAGACCGTCGGCGGGGCGTTCGTGCGCCTGCTGGACAGCACCGACGAGTTCACCGCCGAGGTCGTCGCGTCGGCCACCGGTGACTTCCGGTTCTTCGCCGCGCCGGGCACCTGGCGGGTCCGCGCGCTGTCGAAGCTCGGCAACGGCGACGCCGTGGTGGCCCCCGAGGGCGCGGGTATCCACGAGGTCGACATCAAGGTCGCCTGAGTCGCCTGAGTCGGCCTCGAGGCTTCTGGGCTTTCTTCGCGAGCGTGCGTGCCATCCCGGTGACGCGCCGTCAACAGTGAGATTTCACGCATGCTCGCGACGCCCCACCGATGCGACTTGGGCCGCACCGACGAACTAGACTGCAGCCCGTGGTTCTGTTCTTCGAATTCATGCTTGTCGCGGCCGTCGTGGTCATCACCTGGTTCGCGTTGTACACGCTGTACCGGCTGATCACCGACGAGTCGTGACGGACGACGCAAACCTCCCCGGAGTCGACCCGGGTTCCGGCGACCGGGCCGTGGCCGCAGCCGCCGAACGCGCCAGAGAAACCGCACCCCGCAACATCCCCGTCTTCGACGACCTTCCGCTGCCGCCGGACACCGCCAATCTGCGCGAGGGCGCCGACCTGCACGACGCACTGCTGGCCCTGCTCCCCCTGGTCGGCGTGTGGCGCGGCGAGGGTGAAGGGCGTGGCCCGAACGGCGACTACCGGTTCGGTCAGCAGATCGTCGTGTCGCACGACGGCGGGGACTATCTGAACTGGGAAGCCCGCTCATGGCGGCTGACCGACGACGGCGGCTTCGAGGCGCACGGCCTTCGGGAGACCGGATTCTGGCGGTTCGTCAGCGACCCCGCCGACCCCAACGAGTCCCAGGCGATCGAGTTGCTGCTGGCGCACTCGGCCGGCTACGTCGAGCTGTTCTACGGCCGGCCGCTGACCCAGTCGTCGTGGGAACTGGTCACCGATGCGCTGGCCCGCAGCAAGTCCGGCGTGCTGGTCGGCGGCGCCAAGCGCCTCTACGGGATCGTCGACGGCGGCGACCTGGGTTATGTCGAGGAGCGCGTCGACGCCGACGGCGGCCTGGTCCCGCACCTGTCGGCCCGGCTATCGCGGTTCGTGGGCTGACCGAATGCTGCGCATCCTCGTCGTGTCCTGCGGGCTACTCACTGCAACGTTGGCCGGTTGCAGCGCCACCAGCGAACCGGTTCCGGTGGGCACGTCGGCCCCGGCGGCCACCGAACACGGCGCCTTCGCACGTTGCCTCGCCGAACACGGGGTGACCGTGTCGGCCGGCGCCCCTGCCGGTCCCGCACCGGGTCCGGCAGGTCCGCCCCCCGGTGTCGACCAGGCGGCCTGGGAGTCGGCCCAAAAGGCCTGCGCCGCAGTGGCTCCCGGCCCCGCTTCCTGACAACCGGCTCACCGCAATCTCATAGCCGGCAGCTACGGCCGGCAAATTCGGCGAACCTAGCTTCTGGGTTGACCAGGGCACCTGGGACACGGCGATGCAGTCCTGCAAATCGCTGGCGCCCGCTCCGCCGCAGCGGTAGGCCCCGGACATGGAGCGGCCCCCGAGCCGTTGGTATCAGGTTGGACGAACCGGGGCTCGGGGGCCGGGTGGCTGTTGGAATTCGCCTAGCGCGCGGCAGGTGATTCCTCGCCTGGCGCTGCTAGCGGACAGCCAACTCACATGTCCATATGCCAATCAATTTGTGGACCACCTCCTTCCCTGTGTACCGCCGACCGTACTCCCGTCGACCAGGGGCGACAACCGGTTTTCCGGCGGTCAGCGATCGCTGATGACGGCGGCGTCGACCAGCGCCGCGAACTCACCGGACAGCGGCGCGGGCGGTAGCCGGCGGCCGTCCAACGTGTGCACCCGGGCACCCAGGGTGATCGCTGAGATCAGCCAAACACCTTGGGCGGCAGAGAGATCCGCCAGCGTGAGGGCGCGGTAGTCACAGTCAAAGCCCTTGCCCCGGGCGACCTCGAAGAGCGCCTGCTGCGTGGTTCCCCGCAGGATCGGATACCACGGCGGCGGGGTCAGCAGGCAGTCATCACTGGCGATCACCACCGTGGAGCGCGGCCCCTCGAGGATGTGGCCGTCGGAGCTGACGAACACCACGTCGTCGGCGCCGAGCCGCGCGGCGTGCCGCAGCGCAGCCATGTTCACCGCATACGACAGCGTCTTCGCGCCGGCCAGCAGCCACGGCATCGCGTCGGTGCCCGCACTGGGCAGTCCACGATCCAGCACCACCGCGGAGATGCCGTCGCGCCGGGCGTCGGCCACCCGATCGGCCAACGGTTGCACAGTGACGTATGCCGTCGGGGCCGAGCCGGACTCCCGGCCGCGGGTGTACACCAGGCGCAGGGCCGCCTCGTCGGGTGTCGACGCCGCCCAGTGCGACGCCGCGGTGGCGATCGCGGCGCGCCAGGCCGCTAGGTCCGGCTCCGGAAGGTCGAGCATCCCGGCCGAATGGGTCAGCCGCTGCAGGTGGGCCTCCACCAGACAGGCCCGCCCGTCGCGGACCAACAACGTCTCGAAGACACCGTCGCCGCGCACCGCCGCCAGGTCGTCGCCGCAGAGCAACGGCACGTCCGGATCGTGCACCACACCGTCCAGCGTGACCAGCACCGTCATGGACATGCAGCGTAGTCGGGGCCGTCCCGGCCCACCGTAGAGTTGAAATCGTGTCCACTTCCGCCGTGCCCGTCCCGAGTCCTGGTCCCGACGCCGGCGCCATCTGGCATCACGGCGATCCGCTCGGCGAACAGCGCGCGGCAGCCACCGGCGCGGTCGTGATCGATCGTTCGCACCGCGCCGTCCTGACGCTGACCGGCCCGGACCGGCAGAGCTGGCTGCACAGCATCTCCACCCAGCATGTGGCGACGCTGCCCGATGGCGCCACCGTCGAGAACCTCAGCCTGGACGGGCAGGGCCGGGTCGAGGACCACTGGATCCAGACCGAGCTGGCCGGTGTCACCTACCTGGACACCGAGCCGTGGCGGAGCGAACCGCTGCAGTCCTATCTGCAGAAGATGATCTTCTGGGCCCAGGTCGCCGTGGAACCGGCCGACCTGGCCGTGCTGACGCTGCTGGGCCCCGGGCTGACCGGGCCGGCGGTACTGGAGTGCCTCGGGCTGCCCGCGCTGCCCGTCGCGACGGCGGTGCCCCTGCCCGGCGGCGGGTTCATCCGCCGGGCACCCGGAAGCAAGACCTCGCAGGATCCCGAGTTCGACCTGCTGGTCCCTCGCGCCCACGCCGCCGACTGGCTGCATCGACTGGCCGCCGCAGGGGTCAGCCCGGCCGGGACCTGGGCCTACGAGGCGCACCGGGTCGCGGCGCTGCGCCCCCGGCTGGCCGTCGACACCGATGAACGGACCATCCCGCACGAGGTCGCCTGGATCGGCGGCCCAGGCGAGGGCGCCGTGCACCTGGACAAGGGCTGCTACCGCGGCCAGGAGTCCGTCGCCCGGGTGCACAACTTGGGGAAGCCGCCACGGATGCTCGTCCTGCTGCATCTCGACGGCGCCGCCGAGCGCCCGGCGACCGGCGATCCGGTGCTCTCGGGCGGCCGGCAGGTGGGCCGGTTGGGGACCGTCGTCGACCACGTCGACCTCGGCCCGATCGCGCTGGCACTGCTCAAGCGCGGGCTGCCGGCGGATACCCCGCTAACCACCGGCGGGGAGCATCCGACCAACGCCGCGATCGACGCGGACTCGCTGCCCGCGGCAGATACCGCCGGCGCCGGAAGGGTCGCCGTGGACCGGCTCCGGGGTGCCGGCGGCGGCGTGTGACGTGCGCCGCCGCCGGGCCTATCCGCACGGCGGTGCGGAGCACGGTAGAGTAAGCGCCAGGACAATAAACACACTCAGATCGGAGCCGCCTGCACGTTGGGCCGCTCCGTTATTGCGCGAGGGGGTTCCCCCATGGGCCGCGGCCGGGCTAAGGCAAAGCAGACCAAGGTTGCTCGTGAGCTGAAGTACAGCTCCCCGCAGACCGACTTCAGCCAACTCCAGCGGGAGCTGGCCGGGTCGCCTGGCGGTGACTCCGAGCAGTTCGACGACGACCTGGACAGCGAGGCCTGGGCCGACGAGGACTGGCGGCCCTGACGCACGGACCCGTCGGGTTCAGAACCGCGGGTGACGTCCCACCATTTCCGCCCGGGGCCCACCCTTGCGTCCCTTGTTCACCGTTCCGAGGGTCCAGCAGTCGAGGTGGCGTGCGGTCAGCACCGCCAGTGCGCGGTCGGTGTCCTCCGGCGCCACGACGGCCACCATCCCGACGCCCATGTTGAACGTCTTCTCCATCTCGGGGCGCTCGATGCGTCCACGCTGGGCGATCAGGCCGAACAGCGGCGCTGGCGTCCAGGTGCCGCGGTCGAGTTCGGCCGTCAGCCCGGCCGGGACGACCCGTTCCAGGTTGCCGGCCAGTCCCCCGCCCGTGACGTGGCAGAACGTCCGGACCTGCGTCTCGGCGGCCAGCGCCAGACAGTCCTTGGTGTAGATCCGGGTCGGCTCGAGCAACTCCTCGCCCAGGGTGCGGCCGAATTCCTCGACGTGTCCGGCCAGGCTCATCCGATCGATCTCGAGCAGCACCTTGCGGGCCAGTGAGTAGCCGTTGGAATGCAGTCCCGAGGAGCCCATGGCGATGACCACATCGCCGGGACGCACCCGCTCGGGGCCCAGCACGTCGTCGGCCTCCACCACGCCGACACCCGTCGCCGACAGGTCGTAGTGGTCGGGCTCCATCAGCCCGGGATGTTCGGCCGTCTCACCGCCCAGCAGTGCGCAGCCGGCCAGCACGCAGCCCTCCGCGATGCCCGCGACGATGGCCTGCACCCGCTCCGGGACCACCCGGCCGACGGCGATGTAGTCCTGCAGGAACAGCGGTTCGGCACCGCATACCACCAGGTCGTCGACCACCATCGCGACCAGATCCAGCCCGACCGTGTCGTGCTTGTCCATCGCCTGCGCCACCGCCAGCTTCGTCCCGACACCGTCGGTCGAGGCGGCCAGCAGCGGCTCCCGATAGCCAGCGCGCAACGCGAACAACCCGGCGAAGCCGCCGAGGCCTCCACGCACCTCCGGCCGGGTGGCGCGCTGGGCAAGGGGTTTGAACAGTTCGACGGCGCGGTCGCCGGCCTCGATGTCAACCCCCGCCGACGCGTAGGAGATGGCCTGTTCGTCATGAGGATCAGTCATCGGGTGACAATCTACCGGCTGAGGTATCACCCGGAGCACCGGCGGCTACGAATTCCACACCATGCCTCCCAAGACAACCGCACCACCGCATTGCCTGGTTACCGGCGCCACCGGCTACATCGGCAGTCGGCTCGTGCCGATACTGCTCGACCGCGGAATGCGGATCCGGGTGCTGGCCCGCACACCGGCCAAGCTGGACGACGTGCCATGGCGGTCCGACGTCGAGGTGGTGCGCGGCGATCTGACCGATCCGGACTCCCTCGAGCGGGCCTGTGGTGGTGACTCGGACCCCGTCGATGTGGTCTACCACCTGGTGCACGCAATGGGCAGCGCCGCCGATTTCGCCGACGCCGAACGGCGCGGCGCCCTCAACATGGCCGGCGCCGCCCGGCGCAACGGCGTGGGCCGCATCGTGTATCTAGGCGGTCTACATCCGGAGGAAGCCCGGCTGTCGCGGCATCTGCGGTCGCGAACCGAGGTCGGCCGGATCCTGTGCGAATCCGGGGTCCCGACGATGGTCCTGCAGGCCGGGGTGGTGGTGGGTGCGGGCTCGGCGTCCTTCGAGATGATCCGGCACCTCACCAACCGGCTGCCGGTGATGACCACCCCGCGCTGGGTGCACAACCGGATCCAGCCGATCGCCATCGCCGACGTTCTGCACTACCTGGCCGGCGCGGCGACCGCGCCGATCGAGCGATCCCGCACCTGGGACCTGGGCGGACCGGACGTCCTCGAGTACGGCGACATGATGCAGATCTATGCCGACGTGTCCGGTCGGCGGAGACGGGCGATCATCGTGCTGCCGTGGTTGACGCCGACCATCGCGAGTTGGTGGGTCGGCCTGGTGACCCCGATCCCCGCGGGTCTGGCCCGGCCGCTGGTGGAGTCGCTGCACTGTGACGCGGTGGTGTCCGAGCGCGACATCGACACCGTCATCCCGCCACCCGAAGGTGGGCTGACCTGGTACCGCAAGGCGGTCGCGCTGGCTCTCGATCAGGAGGGACCGGCCGAACTGCTGTCGTCGGATCCCGACTGGGCCGGCTGACTATTCGAACAGCCCCGCCGAGGCTGCCCGGCGCCGGCGTTGTTCGGCGGGGTCGGGCACCGGCACCGCGGCCACCAGTCTGCGGGTGTAGTCGGTCTGTGGGTTCCGCAGCACCTCGTCACGGGTACCGATCTCCTGCAGGGTGCCGTTGCGCAGCACGGCGACCTGGTCGGCCAGCCGGTCCACCACCGCCAGGTCGTGGCTGATGAACAGGCACGCGAACGACCATTCGGACTGCAGTTCCTCGAACAGGTCCAGCACCGCGTCCTGGACCGACACGTCGAGCGCACTGGTGGGTTCGTCCGCCACCAGCAGGTCGGGGCCCAGCGCCAGCGCGCGGGCGAGGTTGGCCCGCTGGCGCTGTCCGCCGGACAGTTCGTGCGGGTAGCGCTGAGCGGTGTCGGCGGGCAGTCGGACCGCGTCGAGCAGCTCAGCCACCCGTTCGCGCAGTTTCCGCCCGCCCAGCACCTTGTGCACGATCAGCGGTTCGGCGACACAGTCACCGACGCGCCGCCGGGGATTCAGCGATGTCGCCGGGTCCTGGAAGACGAAGCCGAATCGCCTTCGGACGGGGCGCAATTGGCGCTGGGAGAGCTCGGTGACGTCCCGCCCGAGAATGGTGACGGTGCCGGTGGTCGGACGCTGCAGCGCGGCCACGCACCGGCCGATCGTCGACTTGCCCGAACCGGATTCGCCGACCAGGCCCAGGGTTTGGCCGCGGTCGATCCGGAGGCTGACGTCGTCGACGGCCCGGAACGGTCCGCTGCCCAGCGGGCCGGGGAACTCCACGGTCAGGCGGTCGACGACGAGCACCGGGTCACCCTCGGTGCCGGGACCGGAATCTTCCGGGCGGCCTTGGCCCAGGTGCGGGACCGCGCTGAGCAGGGTGCGGGTATACGGGTCGGCGGGCTCGGCGAAAAGCTGTTCCACCGGGGCGATCTCGACCACCTTGCCGGCGTTCATCACCACCACCCGATCAGCCAGGTCCGCCACCACGCCCATGTTGTGGGTGATCAGCACGATGGCACTACCGAGACGGTCGCGCAGATCGCGCAGCAACTCGAGGATCTCGGCCTGCACGGTGACGTCGAGGGCGGTCGTCGGCTCGTCGGCGATAATGACGGCCGGTTCGCACGCGATGGCGCAGGCGATGACGACGCGCTGCTTCTGGCCTCCGGAGAGCTGATGCGGGTAGTAGTCGATGCGATGCTCGGGGTCGGGCAGTCGGACCATCCGGAGCAGTTCGATGGCTCGTTGCCGGGCCTGTCCGCGATCCAGGTCGGTGTGCGCGCGCACCGCCTCGGCGATCTGGTAGCCGACGGTGAACAGTGGGTCCAGCGCGGCGCCGGGCTCCTGGAACACCATCGCGATGTCCTTGCCCCGCAACGCGGTGAACTGTTTATCGGACAATCCGGCGACGTCGCGGCCGCCCAGTTCGACGACGCCGCTGACCCGCGCGGTGTCGGGCAGCAGGCCGATGGCCGCGCGGGCCGACACCGACTTCCCGGAACCCGATTCGCCCACCACGGCCAGTACCTCACCGGGGTGGACGTCGAAGGTGACATCGTCGACGGCGCGCACCGATCCGGCATCGGTGGCGAAGGTGACCGACAACTGGCGGTAGGAAAGTGCCTGCGCCACTGGAGCTTCCGTCACGCGTCGGCCCTCCTGGTGCGCAACAGCGGGTTGAGCGCCTCGTTGACACTCTCACCGACCAGCGTCATACCGAGCACCACCAGAACGATCGCCGCGCCGGGGAAGACGGCCGTCCACCAGATTCCGTTGGACACGTCCGAGAGCGCCTTGTTCAGGTCGTAGCCCCATTCGGCCGCCTTGGTCGGTTCGATCCCGAAGCCCAGGAAGCCCAGCCCGGCCAGCGTCAGGATGGCCTCGGCGCCGTTGAGGGTGATGATGACCGGCAGGCTGGAGGTGACATTGGGCAGGATGTGCCGGAACAGGATTCGGCTGGTGCCGGCCCCGGTGACCCGCGCGGCATCGACGAACGGTTCGGCCTTGATCGCGACGGTGGCGTTGCGCACCACCCGGAAGTACTGCGGAACGAACACCGCCATGATCGCCACGGCCGCCGACAGGATGCCGCCCAGCGTGCCGGACTGGCCGGCCGACACCACCACCGACACCACGATGGCGAGCAACAGCGACGGCATGGCGTACAGCGCGTCCATCACCAGCACCAGGATCCGGTCCAGCCAGCCGGACAGATAGCCCGACACCAATCCGAGCACCACCCCGACCACCAGCGAGATGGCCAGTGACAGCACGATGACCATCAGCGCCGTACGCGCGCCGTAGATCACCCGGGAGTACACGTCCTCGCCGCGCACCGAGGTGCCGAACCAGTGTTGGGCCGACGGTGCCTGCTGTCGCACGAAATCGACTCCGTCGGCGCTGGTCTGGGCGAATCCGTAGCGGGCCAGCAGCGGTGCGAACACCGCCACCACGATGAAGCCGGCCACCAGCACCAGCCCGGCGACCAGCGTCGCGCGCTGCAATCCGTGTGTGGAGCGCAGCAGCCCGATGGCCGGCAGCGCGCGCCGCTTGGGCACGCCGACCGCTACGGTCTCCACTCCCGCTGCCTGTGTCATGTCAGAACCGCACCCTCGGGTCGATGAGCGCTACCGCCAGGTCGATGAGGAAGCTCATTACCGCCACGATGATCGCGATCATGGTGACGATGCCCTGCACGGCGACGAAGTCCCGCGCCGAAAGATAGTGCGCCAGCTGCAGACCCAGCCCGTTCCATTCGAAGGTGGTCTCGGTGAGCACCGCGCCGCCCAGCAGCATCGCGATCTGCATGCCCATCACGGTGACGACGGGGACCAGCGCGTTGCGGAACGCGTGCCGGCGCACGACCACCGATTCGGGCAGCCCGCGGGCGCGCGCCGCGTCGACGTATCCGGCGGGCAGGGTCTGCAGCATGTTGACCCGCACCAGGCGCAGGAACACCCCGGCGGTGAGCAGCCCGAGCGCCAGTGCAGGCAGCACGGCGTGCTTCAGCACGTCGACGACGTAGGTCGAGTCGCCGTAGAGGATGGCGTCGACGATCATGATGTGGGTCTGGGGATGCACACCCGACAGCGCGATCTCGGTGGACGCGTTGGACCGGCCCGAGGCCGGTAGCCAGCCCAGCTTGACCGAGAACAACAGTTTGAGCAGCATGCCGACGAAGAACACCGGCGCCGCGTAGAACAGCACGGCCAGCAGTCGCAGCACGACGTCGGGCAGCCGGTCGCGGTGCGTTGCGGCATAGAGCCCCAACGGAATTCCGAGCAGCAGGGCCACGATCAGTGACCAGAACGCCAACTCCAGGGTGGCCGCGCCATTGACCACCAGGATGTCGGTGATCGGCCGCTTGTCGGTCAGCGTGGTGCCGAAGTCGCCCCGGAACAATCTGGACAGGTATTCCCAGTACTGCGTCAGCAGTGGCCGGTCGAAGCCGGCGGCGGCCTTGCGTTCGGCGATCTGCGCCGGGGTGAGCCGCCCGCCCGCCGCGGCGGTGATCGGGTCCCCGATGCCACGCATCAGGAAGAACACCAGGGTGACCAGGAACCAGGCGGTCGGGATGATCAGCAGCGCGCGCACACCCAGGTACCGGGCCAGCGCACCGAAGCGGGACTGCCCCGCCCGACGAACCGGTTCGGGTGCGGCGGTGGGTCCCGTCTCGACTGTGACCGTCATGTGTTCTTCCGCAGCGGAGTGAACTGGAACTTGAACGACTTGTCCAGCAGGATGCCGTCGATGTCCTTGTTCGCCACCGCAATCTGCTTACCGGTCAGCAGCGGCAGTGTCGAGATGTGATCGCGGGCCAGGGCGTCCTGGATCCGGCCGATCAACGCGGTCCGCTTGGCCGGATCCGGTTCGGTGGCCTCGGCGGTGATCAGCTGGGTGATCTCCGGCGCGTCGAAGTGGTTGCCGATGAAGTTGTCCGGGATGAAGAACGGCGTCAGGTAGTTGTCGGCGTCGGGAAAGTCGGGGAACCAGCCCAGTTGGTAGACGGGATAGGCGTCCTTGACCCGTTCGGCGGTATAGGTGACCCATTCGGTGGACTGCAGGTTGACCTGGAACAGCCCGGTGCGGTCCAGTTGGTTCTTCAGTGCGGCGTATTCCTCCGACGACGACACCCCGTAGTGGTCGGGGTTGTACTGCAGGTTCAGCACGACAGGCACGGCGACCCCGGCGCCGGTGAGGAACTGCCGGGCCTTGGCGACGTCGGGCCGGTCCCCGTAGACGTTCTTGAATGCCTCGTTGGCGCCGGCGATGCTTTGCGGCACAACCGAATACGCGGGCGCATAGGTGCCCTTGTAGACGTCGCGGGACAGCGCATCCCGGTCGACGACGGTGGCCACCGCCTTGCGCACGGCCAGCTTCTGCTCGGGGGTGGCACCGGGCATGGTGTTCATGTTGAACACCAGGTAGCGCAGCTCGCCGCCGGGGCCTTCGTGCACCACCAGCCGCGGGTTGCGGCGCAGCCCTTCGATATCGGTGGGCGACAGGCTGCGCCAGGCGATGTCGATGGCCCGGTTCTCGATGTCGATCTTGAGGTTGTCACTGCTGGCGTAGTACTTCAGGCCCACCAGTTGGGTTTTCGGTGTTCCCAGCAGGCCGCGGTAGTCCGGATTCGCCTTCAGTCCGATGAGTTCGTTCTTGCGGTAGGTGGTCATGGAAAAAGGCCCAGCGAACGGTTCCGCACCGGCGATCGCATTGTCGTCGAGCAACTTGTCGGCGGGGAACACTTCCTCGTCGATCACCGGTCCGGCGTTGGTGGCCAGCACCTGCGGAAAGGTTTGGTCGTTGGGGAGTTTCAGGGCGAACTCCACCGTGCGCGGATCGGGGGTGGTGATGTGGTCGAGGTTGGCCAGCAGCGACTGCGGCCCGTTCGGGTCATCGATCACCCGCTCCCGATCGAGGGAGAATTTCACATCCGAGGACGTCAGGTCGTGCCCGTTGGCGAACTTCAGGTCCGGTCTCAGGACGCAGGTGTAGGTGGTGGGCGCGCTGAACCCGCACCGCTCGGCGAGGTCCGGTTCGAGCGCGCCGGTGCCCGGGACGAAGTTCATCAGGAACGGATACACCTGGTTCATCACCTGGAAGGACCCGTTGTCGTAGGACCCGGCCGGGTCCATGGTGGACACCTTGTCGGTGGTGCCGACGGTCAGGTACGTGCCGGTGACGGCGTCGGCGGGACGTCCCAGCCCGCAGGCCGATACGACGGCCACCGCGAGGACTGCCGGTGCCGCAGCGCTGAAGCGTTGTCGTTTTCCGATTGCACAACGCTAGCCGGGACGGGGTCCGCACGCGCGGCATTGGCCATGTGGGTCTCCGCATGCCGAGCGGTGTGACACCGTTGCCGCTCATGGGAACACGACTGTCCGCGGGTACGGCCGCACTGTCAGCGGTCACGGCTCTGGCCGGGGCCTCGACCGTCTCCGCCACCCCGTCCGACGGTGTCGGCGCGGTGGTGATGTCGCAGGCGACATATAAGGGCCAGGACTACGTCATGCGGGAGATCACCATTGCCCCCGGCGGTTCGACGGGGTGGCACTGGCACCAGGGCCGGCTGTACGGCGTGATCAAGTCCGGCACGCTGACCCACGACAATTCGCGGTGCGAACTCGACGGGCTCTACCGGGCGGGGGACCCGATCATCGAGGAAGTCGGCCCTGATCACCCGCACATCGGCCGCAACCTGGGTGACACGCCGCTGGTGATGCAGGTGCTCTACATCGATCCGGCGGGCAGCCCGCTGTCGAACGACGCGCCCGATCCCGGGTGCGGCTACCGCTGATCAGGGACGGCGCAACGCGGAAGCGTTGTCGTTCTCCGACTGCACGACGCCGGCGGGACCCGCGCTCGCACGCGCGGCATTGGCGAGCATGTGTTCGATGACGTTCTTGCCCAACGCGGTTTCGCTGGGCAGCTCGATCGGATACTCGCCGTCGAAGCAGGCGCAGCACAACCGGGTGGGCGGCTGCTCGGTGGCGGCCACCATGCCCTCCAGCGAGATGTAGCCCAGCGTGTCGGCGCCGATCGCGTGCCGCACCGCATCGAGCATCTCGCCCTGGGACCCGTCGGCGTTGGCGGCATTGGCGATCAGTTCGGCCGGGGAGGCGAAGTCGATGCCGTAGAAGCACGGCCACTTCACCGGCGGGGACGCAATCCGCACATGAACCTCGACGGCACCGGCCTCGCGCAGCATCCGGATCAGCGCGCGCTGGGTGTTGCCGCGCACGATCGAGTCGTCGACGACGATGAGGCGCTTGCCGCGGATCATCTCGCGCAACGGGTTGAGCTTGAGGCGGATACCCAGCTGCCGGATGGTCTGCGACGGCTGGATGAACGTGCGGCCGACGTAGGCATTCTTCATCAGGCCCTGACCGAACGGGATGCCCGACTCCTGGGCGTATCCGACGGCAGCCGGCGTGCCCGATTCCGGTACGCCGATGACCAGATCGGCGTCGATCGGCATCTCCCGGGCCAGCCGGCGGCCGATGTCGACGCGGGTGGAGTGCACCGACCGGCCGACGAGTGTGCTGTCCGGGCGGGCGAGGTAGACGTATTCGAAGACGCACCCCTTGGGGGTGGGGTTGGCGAATCGCGAGGAGCGCACGCCGTCGGCGTCGATGGCCAGCAGTTCACCGGGCTCGATGTCACGGACGAACGAGGCGCCGACGATGTCGAGGGCGGCGGTCTCCGAGGCGACCACCCAACCGCGGTCCAGCCGGCCAAGCGACAGCGGCCGGACCCCGTGGGGATCGCGGGCGGCGTACAGCGTGTTCTCATCCATGAAGGTCAGGCAGAACGCGCCGCGCACCGTCGGCAGCAGTTCCAGCGCCGCCTGTTCGAGGGTCGAGTCCGCCGCGCCGTGCGCCAGCAGCGCCCCCAGGATGTCGGAGTCGGTGGTGGCCGCGGGTGCGCCGCGCATGTCGATCAGACCAGCGTCACGCGCGCGGGCGGCCAACTCGGTGGTGTTGACCAGGTTGCCGTTGTGGCCCAGTGCGACGCCGGTTCCGGCGGTGGTGTTGCGGAACACCGGCTGGGCGTTCTCCCAGGTGGTGGACCCGGTGGTGGAGTACCGGCAGTGCCCGACGGCGACGTGTCCGTGCATGGCGGCCAGGGTCTGTTCGTCGAACACCTGGCTGACCAGGCCGAGATCCTTGAACACCAGCACCTGGGAGCCGTCGGCCACGGCGATGCCGGCCGCTTCCTGACCGCGGTGCTGGAGTGCGTAGAGGCCGTAGTAGGTGAGCTTCGCGACGTCCTCGCCCGGTGCCCAGACGCCGAACACACCGCATTCTTCGCGAGGGGAATTCTCGAGTTCGATCGGCTCGGTCGTCACGATATGGGCTGCTCCCTCGCGGGTTCGGGTGACCCGTCAGAGTCTACGGCCAGTTACCGCCCGGTATGGCCCCGAACCGCCATTCTGCGTGGCCGGCGCCATTCGTGGTGCTCGAGATCACAATCGCACCCCCCTTTCGAGCGATTTCGGTGCGCTCACCGTCGCCAGCCGACGGAAAATGCACCGAAATCACGGCGGGGGAACCAGCGGGAGCCAGGCGTTGATCTCGGCAGCGCGGGCGCCGGACACCCGCAGGCTGCCGTCGGCGGCCGCCTCGTCGAGCGTGGTCAGCCCGGTCACCAGTCGCAGCCAGGTCCGTGGATCGGTCTCGACGACGTTGGGCGGCGTCCCGCGGGTGTGTCGCGGGCCGGCGATGCATTGCACGGCGACGAACGGCGGCACCCGGACCTCGACGGATGCCCCGGGCGCGGCGGCGGCCAGGGTGCGGGCGGTGAGGCGGACAGCGGCGGCGACGTCGGCCCTGGACGGCTCCGGTGCGGCACCCTCCAGCCACGACCGGACGGCGTGGACCGCGGCCCGGGTCTGGGCGGGGTCGGCGGTGTTTCGCGGAGCCATCCACTCACCCTGGCAGAGCTGGCCGCTGGCCCGTGCGCTGCAGCACCATCGCGGCGACCGCGCCGGCTTCGTTGACGGCGAGGTGGGCCAGCACCGGGGCCAGCAGGCCGCCCGAGCGCGCGGCGAGCCGACCGAAGACCCAGCCGGCGGCCCCCGTCACCAGCACGGTGCCGAGGACGGGCTCGCCGGCGCCCCGCGCATCCACGATGTGCGAGAGGCCGAAAGCGCTGGCCTGCAACAGGTTTCCGACGGTAGGGCCGAACGCGTCCTGCGCCACCGCGCCCAGCGCCCCCCGGTAGATCGTCTCCTCGGACCACACCGTGCCCAACGGGATCTGCACGCTCAGCCACTTCCAGCCGGGTTCGGGCAGCTCGCGCGCCACCATCCCCGACCGCACCGCCGGGATCACCGTCGTGACCGATACCGCCGCAACGACGGCCGCCGCGGTGCGCGCACCCAGCGCCAGTCCGCTGCGGCGTGCCGCACCGCGCAGTCCCAGCGGGGCCCGGGTGGCGACGGCCGCCGCGGTCCCGATCGCGGCCTGCACCACCGGGTGCCGCCGGCCCGGGATCGACAGTCCCGCCGTGGCGCTGTATCCGACCAACGCGCCGGCCAAGCCCACCGCGAGCCGGCGTCGGTTCATGTCTGCAAATCAACCACATCGGTCCCGCACCCGTGACTCATGGGCAGCGGGCCGACAATCGAGATCGATGCCCCGCCATGCCGGTGATCGACGACTACGCGCGCGACCACGGCGGCGCCGCACACGCCTTCACCGACACGCTGCCGTGGCTGGCCGCCCGGGTACACACCCGCAGCACCGCGGCCGCCGCGGACCGAGCTCAGCTCGCGGGGCCGTCCTCGGCCATCGTCTTCTCCAGCGCCACCCGCACGCGCTCGGTATCGGCGTCGGTCCAGCCGGGCGGCGGAGCCACCGCTGCCCACCCGTCGAGCACGTACGTGCCGTAGTTGTGACCGTGCCCGCCAGGCAGATCGGCGGCCTTGAAGACGTCGACGCCGACCTGGGAGAAGGTGACGAACGGGTACCACCGCATGGCGGGACTGCGGTCGCGCCCCGGCGGCTCGGACAGCCAATCCGGTTTGGCGAACAGCAGATCCGACGACCACCACACGATTGGGTCCGACGGGTGTTGGAGGTAGAGCACCCGCGTACCGGGCCACGGCGCAGCGGTGTCGCGCCGGATCTCGGCGGTGTCCCCGGCCTGGGAGAACCGCACGGTGCGACCGCCGTCATAGTGGGGCGCGACCTCCGGGCTGCCGGGATCCCGGCGGGCCACCAGGGCCCGCCAGAGCGTGCTGGCGTTCGGCGGTCCGACCCACAGCACCGAGTCGAACCCCATCCGGGAGATGTCGGGGAGGTAGCCGAACGCCGACTGGCCGGCCAGCGAGCCCAGGCTCTCGCCGTAGAGCAGCAGC
>Ga0209023_10000739_pt1 | contig 47132 bp, 36 predicted proteins | sample LakOneMetagenome_FD_187468 | JGI IMG/M metagenome (GOLD analysis project Ga0209023, IMG submission 187468) | Freshwater and sediment microbial communities from Lake Erie, Canada (SPAdes) (version 2) | ecosystem: Environmental > Aquatic > Freshwater > Lentic | place: Lake Erie, Canada...
TTCGGTAAAATCTTCCTTGGCATAAATGGCATCCCGTTCATGCATCACTTTCCACATTTTTTTGTGGCCCATCAGCACGGTATTCAATACGGTTGTCTCATCAAATTCAAATTGATTCTGGTTCAGTACGGCCATCCGTTCCCCGGGCGTAATATCGATGGTTCCTTTATTGGGTTCAATTTCGCCGCTGATGATCTTCAGGAAGGTGGATTTGCCGGCCCCATTGGCACCAATGATACCATAGCAGTTGCCCTTGGTGAAACTGATGTTCACTTCATCAAACAAAACCCTTTTTCCGTAGGCCAGCGTTATATTATTTGCACTTATCATAGTTATAAAAAGGGTGCAAAGATAAGGGAATGATGCCGATGCAGGATACAGGATACCAGATCCAGGAGAATATCTTCTGATCCGGCATCCTGCATCCTGTATCTGGTATCTTGTATCTTTGCCCCATGTCAATAGTAAGCAGTTTACAAAAATGTACCGTAGAAAGTTTATCGGCTTTATTCAACCAGTCGTTCACCGAAAAGGATTTCCAGGTAAACCAGACCAAACCCGAATTTGAGGGAGATTATACCGTGGTGATGTTCTCCCTGGTAAAATCATTGAAATTATCTCCCGATGCCATTGGCAACCAGTTGGGCGACCATCTTACCAAAAACTATCCGCAGTTTTTCAGCAACTACAATATTATAAAGGGCTTTTTAAACCTCACTGTTTCCGATGCATATTGGGTTGACCTGCTGAATAAGAACCACAACGATATTTGCTACGGCAAAAAAGCAATGAATGGCAAGAAGGTGATGGTGGAATATTCATCGCCCAATACCAACAAGCCATTACACCTTGGCCATTTGCGGAATAACTTTTTGGGATGGAGCGTTGCGGAGATCTTAAAAGCCAGCGGCTACGAAGTGATCAAAAGCTGCATCGTGAACGACCGCGGCATACATATATGTAAGAGCATGATCGCCTGGCAGAAATTTGCCAACGGTGCCACGCCGGAAAGCACGGGTATTAAAGGTGATCATTTTGTGGGGGAGTATTATGTGAAGTTCAACGATGCGTATAAAAAAGAAGTGGATGAAGGTATTGCTGCCGGAAAAACAAAAGAAGAAGCAGAGAAAGAATCACCGATCATGAAAGCCACCCAGCAAATGCTTTTGGATTGGGAAAATGGCAAGCCCGAAGTGATCGAACTCTGGAAAAAAATGAACAGCTGGGTGTATGCAGGTTTTGATATTACCTACAAACGCATCGGCAGCGACTTCAACATTACCTATTACGAAAGCAATACTTACCTGCTGGGAAAAGGCATTGTGCAGCAGGGACTGGATAAGAAAGTTTTTTACCAGAAAGAAGACAGCAGCATCTGGATAGATCTTACCGCTGATGGGTTGGATGAAAAGATCGTTCAGCGTAAAGACGGCACCTCGGTTTATATTACCCAGGATATTGGATTAGCATTGCAGAAATACGAGCAATACAAAATTGACCAGAGCATTTACGTGATCGGCAATGAACAGAACTACCACATGAAAGTATTGCAGCTTATTTGCCAGAAGCTGGGCATGCCCAATGCCGATAATATTTTTCATTTAAGCTATGGCATGGTAGAACTCACCACCGGCAAAATGAAAAGCCGTGAAGGAACCGTAGTAGATGCCGATGACCTGGTGGATGAAATGGTAGCCACATCAAAACAGCATACCGAAGAACTGGGGAAAGTAAAAGATTTTACTGAGACAGAATTGAATGAACTCTACGATACCATCGGCCTTGGTGCCATGAAATTTTATTTACTTCGGGTTGATCCGAAAAAGACAATGGTCTTCAACCCCCAGGAAAGTATCGACTTCCACGGCTTCACCGGGCCCTTTGTGCAATATACATACGCCAGGATAAAAAGTATTTTACGGAAACTAGAAGTTGATGGTTCTCCGGCCAACGATCAACGAACAACTAGCAACGGTTTACTTAAACTGGAAAAAGACCTCATCATCGCCGCCGAACAATACCCTTCGATGATCGATCAGGCATGTACCGAACACAATCCTTCGGTGATCGCCAATTATGTTTTTCATTTAGCCAAAACATTCAACTCTTTTTATACCGAACATTCCATTGCCAATGCAGAAACTTCAGCAAAGAAACAATTGCGTGTGCAACTGGCATCCATCACTGCCAACATCATTAAAAGCGGAATGGGTTTATTAGGCATCGCAGTGCCCGAAAGAATGTAATGTCCTTCCTGCAAAATGTTCACAATTAATTAATGTGTAATTTCGACACGTCATAAGTCAGGCGTTTGGCTTATTTTTGAAGCATGAAGAAGAAAGTAACCAAGATCGGCGTACTCACTTCCGGTGGCGACAGTCCGGGCATGAATGCCTGCATCAGGGCGGTGGTTCGGACCGGCATTTATCATGGGCTGGAAGTGTACGGCATCATGCGGGGCTACAGCGGCATGGTGGAAAACGACATTGTTCACATGGAAAGCCGCAGCGTGGCAAACATCATTCAGCGGGGCGGTACCATTTTAAAAACATCCCGTTGCAAAGATTTTTTTGAACCCGAAGGAAGAAAGCGGGCCTACGATAATTTAAAAAAACACGGCATCAACGGTTTGGTGATCATTGGCGGCGATGGCAGTTTCCGTGGCGCACAGATATTCAGTCATGAATTTGATATCCCCTGCATCGGTTTGCCGGGCACCATTGATAAGGATATTGCCGGTACCGATTTCACCATTGGTTTCGATACGGCTGTTAACACAGCCGTGGAAGCAATTGATAAGATAAGAGACACCGCCGAAGCACACGACCGTTTATTTGTAATAGAAGTAATGGGCCGTGATGCCGGGTACATTGCCCTGCACAGCGGTATTGCCACCGGCGCCGAAAATATTCTGATCCCCGAACGCAAAACTGAAATAGAAACCATCATCACCCAGTTGGCCGAAAAAGAAAGACGCCATAAACTGGTTAACCTTATTGTTGTTGCCGAAGGGGATGAGTTTGGCGGTGGCAATGAAGTTGCCAAAGTGATAAAATCACGGTTGCCATTGCTGGAAGTAAGGGTCTGTATCTTAGGACACATACAAAGAGGCGGTTCGCCAAGTTGTATGGACAGGCTCATTGCAAGCCGTATGGGTTATCATGCGGTGGAATCGCTGGTGGAAGGAAGGCACAATGTGTTTGTTGGTATCGTTAACAACAAAATAAATTACCTTCCGCTGGATGAAGCCGTGAAGAAGAAGCAACGCATCAGCGAAGAATGGCTGAAGATCGTGAAGATATTGGCAACGTAAAACCGATACAGGATACAAGATACCGGATTCGAGATACAAGAAATTGAAGCGAGTCTATCCGGCATCCTGAATCTTACATCCTGAATCCTGAATCCTGAATCTTGCATCTTGTATCCTGTATCAAATAAAATCAAGCATCGAATAAATGAGCAAACACCTAAGTAAGTACCTGCACGAGCAGATGGACAAGGAAGCCGGCATTACCCACTCACAAAAAAGAACGAAGATCGTAGCCACGGTTGGCCCGGCATGCGAAGCACCCGAAAAACTGGTTGAACTGGCAAAGGCCGGCGCCAATGTTTTCCGCCTGAATTTTTCCCACGGTACGCACGACAACAAGAAAGAGATCATTGAACGCATCCGCATTATCAATAAATCGCAGCCTTATAATATTGCCATACTCGCCGACCTGCAGGGCCCGAAACTAAGAGTAGGTGAACTGGAGAACGGCCAGATAGAACTGGTAGACGGAGCCGAGCTCATCATCACCACCGAAAAAATTACCGGCAACCAGTCGAAGGTCTATGTCTCCTACCCCCACCTTACCCAGGATGTGAAAGTAGACGAACGCATTTTTTTAGACGACGGTAAGATGGAAGTGAAGGTTAAAAAAATACTCAGCGATAAAGAGGTCCTCGTAAGCATTACCCTGGGTGGTATCTTACTTCAGAAGAAAGGCGTTAACCTCCCCGACTCTGAACTTACCATGCCTTCGATGACAGAAAAAGATTTTATCGATCTTGATTTCATTCTTGCCAATAATATTGATTGGGTGGCCTTATCGTTCGTACGCAAACCTAAAGACATCATTGAGCTGAAGAAGATCATCAAGAAGCACAACAGCAAAATGAAGGTGATCGCCAAGATAGAAATGCCCGAAGCATTGAAGAATATCCGGGATATCATAGTGGAAAGCGATGGCATCATGGTGGCACGTGGCGACCTGGGTGTGGAACTTCCTGTTGAGCAGATCCCCATCATCCAGAAAGAACTCATCCGCAAATGTATGCACCGGGCCAAACCGGTGATCGTTGCCACGCAGATGATGGAGAGCATGATAGACCGCACCAAACCAAACCGCAGCGAGGTAACCGATGTTGCCAATGCCGTGCTGGAAGGCGCCGATGCCGTGATGCTGAGCGGCGAAACAGCCATGGGCGATTATCCAACGCTTGTTGTAGAAATGATGAGTAAGATCATCATGGAAGTGGAGAACAACGTTTATGATTACAACCGCGATGATATTTTATCGCCCCAACCCCACTCGCCTTCTTTTTTAAGCGATGCCATTTGTTACAGTGCCTGCAAACTGGCGCACGATACCAATGCCCGTGCATTGATCGGTATGACACAGAGCGGCTACACCGCTTTCATGCTGAGCAGTTACCGCCCCAAAGCGCCTTTGTATATTTTCAGCAAGGAAAAATCATTGATCGGGCAACTTAGTTTAAGCTGGGGGGTGCGTGCATTTTTTTATGATGAGGAAGAAAGCCTTGATGATATTCTTTTTGACCAGATAAATATTTTAAAGGAACGTGGCTTTTTACAACCCGGTGATGTGGTAGTGAATACGGGAAGTACACCGGTGGAATTGCATTTACCAACCAATGTGGTGAAGGTCTCTAAAGTTGAATAACCTTTATTTTTTAAGTGCCGCGATGATCTCCTCTTTCTTAAGGGGAATATATTTATTGCCGCCCAGGTCCTGTGCCCCCATATTCCCGCAGTATGTATCATTAAAAAAAGGATACAGGGCGTTATAATAAAAGGTATTCCCTTTATAACTTGTTTTACCACCTAAGCCCGATGTTTTAAACCAGCCATCTGTGATCTCTGTTAAGTAACACCGGAATATACAATCTTCATAAACAGGATAGCTTTTATAATCTCCGCATACAAAAGTGGTATTATCCATATCAAAGATGCGTTGATCAAACCCAAGGAAGCTGCATTTTTTGAAACGGGTACGCCTGGCACCCACATTGGCTACCAGAAACATTCCTGTCATTCGTTTTCCTTTATATACGTTACTGAAATTACAATTCGTAAAAGCAGTGGCATCTTTTTCCCGGGCCGAATTATTACGGAGATATAACTGGCCATAAAAATAACAGGAATCAAACGCATATTCATCCGATTCAATATCGGCCACACTGTTGTAGGTACCAACAAAAACACAGTTCATAAAATTAATTTTCTTACTCGGCATACTTTTCCCGTTCAGAGAAGCAACACCAGCAGCAAGGGCAAGCCATTGATTATTTTTAATGATGCAATTATTAAAGCTGCCCAACACCGGCACATTTTCCGGGTCCACGGTTTCAGATTCTATGTCGATACCGGCGGCAGGTTCGGTACTGACCGATCCTCTTCCCATTTCAGAAAATTCTGAGTCGATGACCTTAACGTTACGGCCGCTTAACCACGAAAGGCCGTTCCTGCCGTTCCGGGTAACCAGGCAGTTCTTTATCAAAATATTGTCAGAGCTACTGTAGCCATTACCCATATCTTTAATGGCAATGCCATCCAGGCCCAGGTCGTATAATGTAATATCCAGGAGTTGCACTGATGAACAGGAAGAGATGCAAATGCCGGTATGATAATTTTCATACGGGTTTTTTCCCCGGCCAAACTTACCCCCCAGCATGAAAGAAGCTGCATTACCATTCACTTCTATATTGCGTAATACAATATCGCTGCAGGCCATAAATGCAAACGTGTTACCAATATGCGCCCGCTGCAGACCGGTTTTATCTAAATAAAGATTGGTGGTGCCTGCTTCTGCCTTGGTTACATTTGCCTGCCCTTTTGCAATTTCAAATAACCCGAACCGCATACCGGCCTTATACTGCAATTTTGGCTTGAGCCCACTTTTAGAAAGCACTCCTTCTATTGAAACATTTTTTGCTTTTAGCAGGAGTAATACCTCAAAGCCATCGAAAGATGCATATTCTCCCCACCCGTATTTTTTAAAGTGGTTGATCCTGCCGCCATTGAATACCTGCTTACCTACTACATAGGTACCATAGGGTATCAACAGCCTGACATAACCGCCTCTTGCATTAATAAAATCAGCAGCAGCCTCAAATGCCAGGTGATCGGATGTGGTGGTGGAATTCTCCTTACTGTTTTCCCGGCCATTGCCCACTGCACCAAAATCTTTTTTCAGGTCCAGGGTGATCATGCCGGGCTTAACACGCAGGCTGTGCAAAGAAGGATCGTAGACCAGGTAATTGGTCTTTTGTGCAGAGGCCTCACTTAACGCAAGGATGATAAATAAATAAATAAATAAATACCGCATGCCGCAAGTTATCGAATACATGCAGGCAGATGAAAAAACAATATGTTAATTTACCTTGGCAACAAACTTATTCCCAACTGCAAATAATAATTCCGGCAATTATATTCCCAACTACGGCATAGCCTCCATTGATGAGAAAAAGGCTGAGTGGTTTTTTTTCGTACAGGTAATTTACGCCTACAGATGCTGCACTGAAACAGGCTCCGCAAAGGGCACCCAGTTTTATTCCACTCATCCATCCACCGGCATCACCGCCACGAATGCCCAACCGTTCGGCAAGAATGGCAAGCGCCAGGCATTGTACCAACATCATCACAAACGAACCACCGAACATCATACCCATGCCTTTTTTGGCATCGGGATTATTCACGTCAATTTTCAGATCAGCGATCCAGCGTTTTACAAACAGCACTTTGGAATACCATAAAGCACCTAACATAAAATAAGCAAGCGCAGCCACCGCAATGGCAACCCAATTCAAGTAATCAAAATTTTGCAGCATGATTGAACAGTTTTGGTTAATGATGAAGTAATATACAAAGGGTTTTTGGGAGATGCAAGAATAGCCACGCTTATTTAGCAGCGCCAGGCCGGGTATTTTTAGAAGTTGTAATTTGTATTACAAAGGTCCCGGGATAAAAATCCCAAAAGAAAAAAAATGAAGTCAGCCCTCCTGATTAAATATGTTCATGCGCATCTTGAATCTGCAGAAAAACATCTCACCGCATACCGGGAAGACGGGGAACCCGAACGGCTTCATCTTTTACGGGTTGACATAAAGAAAACAAAAGCGATATTCTCTTTTTTTGGAAGCATCCACCAGCAACAATATCCAAACAATCATTTGAGACCGCTTTTTCATAAAGCGGGCGAAATACGAGAAATAGATATCTGTCTTTTATTGCTTGTTGCCATACCAGGCTTCCCCGAAAAATTCATTCTTCAATTAGAGAAAGAAAAAAAGAAACGGAAAGAACAGTTTGTGAAAAATATTCCCCGGCATGTAAGGAGCGTCATAAATACCAGGGCAAAGATTTCCTTACCGGATGAAACAGTTCACAAACGATCGGTCATAAAGTACTTTAAAAAAGAAATGCGTAAAGTGAAAAAGATAACGGGTACCGGAAACAGGGAGGATATGCATCGCCTGCGAATGCGGTTGAAAAAGCTAATGTACCTCTATGATGCATTGCCCGGGAAAATACAAGATGACCTTAAACTGAATACCAGGGAAATAAACAAAATGCAGGAAAAAGCAGGCGCCTGGCACGACAGCTACTCCACCATCGGTTTTATTTCCCGCCAGAAAATACCCGGGATGAAGCCTGGATACCTTGCTGGCCTGGAAGAAAAAGAAAAAAAACAATTTAAGGAGTTGGTAAAAAAACTACGTGAGAAAGATATTTGATTAATGTAAAAACCTGTAAGGTCTTCAGCGCTGCAATGCCGGGCTGCAGACCTTATAGGTTTTTACCTTCCATATACCGCACCAGGTTCTTCTTCGCCCCGTTCTGTATCTTCCGCTGAAAGAAACGGTTCCATCCCAGCAGCCAACCCATAAATCCAAGCGCCTGGCTCGCCCATTTGTGCAGACTGAATGCATCGCTGTGCTCAATGATCTTTCCATCAGCAAAACGCATATTGGCCTTTATCTTATTCACCACTTTTCTGCCGGTCTTTGAAAAAGTATAGGTAGCCACCCAGTCACAGGTACTGTATTCATCATCCAGGTGCTGTATGTTGCCATAGGTGAGTGAAAAGTTTTTCGCATTCTTACAAAGCATCTCCCACATACTTTTCGCCTCATCACCCCGCAATAGCCCAAATGCCGGGTCAAAGAAAACAATATCGTCGCTGTAACAGGCCGTCATGCCGGCTGCATCAAGCTTTTGAAAGGATGAATAGAAATTGTTGATGAGTTGGTCACGGTTTGTCATGATTGCATGCATAGTTTCATTAAATTTAGCACTCTAATTCTTAGCAAATGAAAAAATATTTTATCATCTCCGTTCTTTTTCTCTTTCTTTCGCTTACCCTCCATGCCCAAAATGCAGATTCACTTTGGGTGAGGGATAACTACTATAAGATCGAGCGCATGGTGCCGATGAGAGATGGCAATAAGTTGTTCACCGCATTCTACATTCCAAAAGATTCGTCGGAGAAACATCCCATCCTCTTCAACCGTACGCCCTATACCTGTCAGCCATACGGTGAGGATAAATTCAACCCACGCATTTACACCACGTACTGGTTGAATTACCTGAAAGAAGGTTACATCATCGCCATACAGGATGTACGGGGTAAGTGGATGAGCGAAGGAGATTTTGTGGACATACGCCCATTCAACCCAAATAAAAAAGGAACCGAGTTTGATGAAGCAAGTGATACTTACGATGCCATCGACTGGATGATCAATAATATTCCCGGCAACAACAAACGGGTGGGTGTGTTTGGAATTTCTTACCCCGGATTTTACAGCACCATGGCTGCATTAAGTGGTCACCCGGCATTGAAGGCGGTAAGTCCGCAGGCGCCGGTAACCGAATGGTTCCTGGGTGACGACTTTCACCACAACGGCGCTTTCGCTATCATGGACGGATTTAGTTTTTATTCCGGCTTTGGAAAGCCAAGGCCGAAACCAACAACACAGATCCCTTCGGGTTTTGATATCAGATCGCAGGATAATTATGATTTTTACCTGAAAACAGGAGCCCTGAAGAATTTTTCGAAATTGATGGGCGACAGCATTGCCTTTTGGAAAGACCTGATGAACCATCCCGATTATGATGACTGGTGGAAGGCAAGGAACCCGATGAATTTTGTTGGCAATATAAAACCGGCGATACTTGTTGTGGGCGGATTGTTTGATGCCGAAGATTGTTACGGCGCCTGGAATCTATATAAAGCTATTGAAGCAAAAAGCAGGAATACCGATAACCGCCTGGTGATGGGGCCCTGGTTTCATGGCGGCTGGGGCGGACGGGGCGACGGCAGTTTTTTAGGTAATGTTCGCTTTGGAAAAAAGACCAGCGAATATTACCAGCGCAATATTGAGATACCCTTCTTCAATTTTTATTTGAAACTTAAAGGAACGGTACGTGACATTGCCGAAGCAAGTATTTTCGTTACCGGTGAAAATGAATGGAGAAGATTTGATCAATGGCCGCCGAATAGAAGTGTTCCGGTAAATGCGAATTTGCTTGCAAACAATAAACTAACTATAGACGTAGTAAGCATGGCTGCCAATGATAGAAAATTTGCAGGCGGCAGTGGCTACAGCGAATACATCAGCGATCCTGCACACCCGGTTCCCTATACCGAAGACGTACACATGGGCAGAACAAGAGAATACATGACAGATGACCAGCGCTTTGCCAGTCGACGGCCCGATGTGCTAACATTCAGCACCGATGAATTAACAGAAGATATAACACTCGCCGGGCCCCTGGTTGCCGACCTGATGACAAGCATCTCCACCACCGATGCCGACTTTGTGGTAAAGCTGATCGATGTATTCCCCGAAGATTTTACTTACGATGAAAAAGAAATGGGAAAGGGCAATGGCGAGACCTACCCGATGGGTGGATACCAGATGCTGGTACGTGGCGAGATCATGCGTGGCAAATTCCGCAACAGTTTTTCAACACCCGAACCTTTTGTTCCGGGTAAGATAACCGAAGTGAAATATACCTTACCGGATGTGGCGCATACATTTAAGAAAGGGCATCGCATCATGGTACAGATCCAAAGCAGTTGGTTCCCCATCATGGACAGGAATCCACAAAAATTTGTCGACATCTACAAATGCGATGACAGCGATTTTCAAAAAGCGACCATAAAAATTTACCACAACAGCAAGATCATCTTACCTGTATTGAAATAATGAGACCGGGCTAAAGCCCACAAACAAAAAATATGAAGAAGATTTTATCGATTGCTTTATTACTAAATTGTTTAACTGTTGTTGGGCAGAATGATTTGAACCTGGTACCGGCGCCGGCAGAAGTGGAGATGGGCAAAGGTTTCACCAGCATTGACAGGAACACAACCATTGTATTGGAAGGAAGCGGTTTGGAAAAGTCTGCTTCCTTTTTAAATGATCAACTGCAGCAACTGGTGGGGTATAAATTAAAGGTCACAAAAAAATATACAGGCAACAACGCTGTTCGTTTAAATTATGAGCGGTTAGACAATGATATTGCCGGAGCATATAACTTAAGTGCAGATAACAAAGGCGTTTACATTGCCGGCGATAATGAGAACGGCGTCTTTTACGGAATACAAACACTCCTGCAGTTAATAGACCAATCCGCAACCAAACAATCCACAGGACCCGGTGGACGAACAACGAACAACGATCAACGATCAATACCACAACTCTCAATCACCGACTACCCCCGTTTTGCATACCGCGGCATGCACCTCGATGTATGCCGTCACTTCTTTCCGGTTTCTTTTGTAAAAAAATACATTGATTATTTGGCAGCCTATAAATACAATGTGTTTCACTGGCACTTAACCGAAGACCAGGGCTGGCGCATTGAGATAAAAAAATATCCAGCGCTCACAAAAATTGGCGCATGGAGAAACGGAACCATCATTGGCCGCTATCCCGGCAAGGGAAGTGATAATAAACCTTACGGCGGTTTTTACACACAGGAAGAGATCAAAGAAGTGGTTGCTTATGCCAAAGCAAGGTATATTGATGTGATCCCGGAAATAGAAATGCCCGGTCACAGCAGTGCCGCCATTGCTGCATATCCCTGGCTGAGTTGCTTCCCGGCAAAGCCAACGGAGATCCCTGCCAACATGATCTCAAAAAAAAGTATCGATGAACAAAAGAACGGACGGATAAAACTGGTGCAGGAGACCTGGGGTGTATTTGATGATGTGTTTTGCGCAGGAAAAGATTCCACCTTTACGTTTTTAGAGAATGTAATTGATGAAGTGATCCCCCTCTTCCCTTCAAAATATTTTCATATTGGGGGAGATGAAAGTCCTAAGACTCACTGGAAAAAATGCCCGGCCTGTCAATTAAGAATGAAGAATGAAAACTTAAAGGATGAACACGAACTGCAGAGTTATTTCGTTCAGCGGATAGAAAAATACCTGAACAGCAAAGGCAAAATATTAATTGGCTGGGATGAGATACTGGAAGGCGGACTTGCACCGAATGCGGTTGTTATGAGCTGGCGTGGCGAAGCCGGTGGTATAGAAGCTGCCAGGCAAAAACACCAGGTAGTTATGACACCGGGTAACCCGGTTTACTTTGATCATACACAAAGCAAGAATGAAGACAGTGTAACAATCGGCGGTTACAACCCCATTGAAAATGTATATGCATACGAACCCATTCCAAAAGAGCTTAGTACCGAAGAAGGAAAATACGTGTTGGGTGCACAGGCAAATATGTGGGCCGAATACATAGCGTATCCCGGTAAGGTTGAGTACATGATGTTTCCCCGCATGACGGCACTGAGTGAAGTGTTATGGAGCCCAAAGAAAAAAAGAGATTGGAAAGATTTTGAAAGAAGACTGCCTTCGATCTTTGAAAGATTGGACAAACAGCAAATCAATTACAGCAGGGCGTATTATGACCTGAAGGCAACGGTCATTCCAACGGAGAACTATGACGGGATCAGGTGGAAGATAGAAAGCAAACTTAAGAATGCAAGGATCCTCGTTTTTCTGCCTGGAATATTCTGGCCCAAGGGAAACATTTCAAAAGAAGATTCCCTTGAATTGACTAATGTAAAACAAACTACGCTTTTTCCGTACAAGGAACCATTTTTAATAAGTACGCAGGGTTATTATAAAACAAGGCTGGATGATTCAACCAACATGAAGGACCTTCCCTTGTCTGAGATCGAACAGAAGTTCTCTTTAAACAAAGCCACCGGTAAAAAAATAACGCTTACAAATCCACCGGCTAAAAATTATCCGGGTGATGGAGCATTTACCCTGGTGAATGGCGTGCAGAATGAAAAGGGCCTGGCAAGATCATCCGAGTTCCTGGGATTTTTGGGGACAGATATGAATGCCATCATCGACCTGAAAACAGAAACAGACATCAGCAAGGTAACCATTCATGTGCTTGACCAGAACGGATCCTGGATATACCTGCCAGCGCAGGTTGAAATTACCTTTATCCCGGACGTTGATTTTACCGAAGAACAGTTGAAGAATTTTCCGAAAGAGGTTAAAGCCGTTGATCCTGTAAAAGACAAGGGCGCCAGGATAATAAGCATCGAAAGCAAACAGAAATGCCGGTATGTGAAAGTAGTTGCAAAAAACTTCGGCATCATTCCACCCGGTAATCCCGGTGCAGGCAATCCTGCGTGGTTGTTTGCAGATGAGATCGAGATACAATAACGTTGCAGACGTTGCAGACGTTTAAGTCGTTCAAAACGTTGGGACCCCCAACGATGAAACGGTATTAAACGATTGCAACGACTGAAACGACTTAAACGATTGCAACGACTGAAACGACTTAAACGATTGCAACGACTGAAACGACTTAAACGATTGCAACGACTGAAACGATATTAAATACTTAATTTTATCCTAACAGACTGCACGTATATGACCAAGATCGACCTCACCGATTCGTTAGAAAAAATTCCGGTAAAGATTTTTTCAAATTCACATGAAGGGTCTGCTTTTGTGGCGAAGCAGATAGCACAACTGATCAAACAAAAAGAAAGCGAAGGGAAGAAAGCGGTCATTGGCCTGGCAACAGGATCCTCTCCCAAAACATTATATGCCGAACTGGTTCGTATGCACAAGCAGGAAGGCCTGAGTTTTAAAAATGTGATCGCCTTCAACCTTGATCAGTATTATCCCATGGATAAGGATGCGCTGCAGAGCTATCATTATTTCATGCGGAAGAATTTATTTGAGCAAACCGATATTGATCCCAGCAATTATCACCTGCCCGATGGCATGATACCCAAAGACAAGGTAAAAGAGCATTGCCTCAACTACGAAAAACAGATTGAAGATGCCGGTGGCCTGGACATGCAGATACTTGGCATTGGTGTGAACGGCCATATTGGTTTTAACGAGCCCGGCAGCGGCATCTACACCAAAACAAGACTGATCACGTTAGACAACAGCACCCGCATTGCCAATGCGTACGAGTTTGGTAACATGAGCCAGGTGCCCAGGATGGCCATCACCATGGGCATCAGCACTATTCTACGGTCGAAAAAAATAATTTTAATGGCCTGGGGACAAACAAAGGCCCCGATCATTAAAAAAGCGGTGGAAGAAGACGATACCGAAGACGTGCCTGCATCGCTTTTGCAAAATCATGATGACTGCACATTTGTGATCGACGAGACCTGTGCATCGGAACTGACACGATTCAAGAGTCCGTGGTTAACGGGCGAATGTGAGTGGACCGATACCATGATGAAACGTGCCGTAGTGAACCTGGCATTGAAACTGAACAAACCTGTTCTAAGTTTAACCAATAACGATTACAACGATAATGGGCTTAGTGACCTGCTTGTAGAAAAAGGCGATGCCTATGAAATAAACCTGCAGGCATTTTATTTACTTCGTGACAGCATCACCGGCTGGCCGGGCGGTAAACCAACAGAGCAACGCACAAGTCACCCCGAACGGCCCGAACCATTTCCGAAGAAAGTGGTCATCTTCTCCCCTCACCCCGACGACGACATCATCAGCATGGGCGGCACCTTTATGCGGCTGCACGACCAGGGGCATGAAGTGCACGTGGCTTATCAAACCAGCGGCAACATTGCTGTAACGGATGAGTTCGTAACCAGGTTCATCGACTTTGCGGTGGGTTTTGAGAACATGTTCGACATTGATGAAACAAAAAGCAAGAAGTTACTAGATGATGCCACGGCATTTTTAAAAACAAAGAAGTCAACCGAAAAAGATACCGAAGAGATCAGAGCCATAAAAGGGTTGATACGCCGCTGCGAAGCAAAAGCTACCTGTAAATATGTTGGGTTGAAAGAAGAACATGCCCATTTTATGAATCTTCCTTTTTATGAGACCGGCACCATAGAAAAAAACCCGATGGGAGCAGCCGATGTTCAGCTCACCATCGACCTGTTGAATGAATTACAGCCAGAGCAAATTTATTGCGCCGGCGATTTTGCCGATCCGCACGGCACCCACAAGGTTTGTTTTGATGTGGTGACCGAAGCACTGAAAGCAATCAAAAAAACAAAAGCAAAATGGATCGATAACTGCTGGCTCTGGTTATACAAAGGCGCCTGGCAGGAATGGGACATCACCGAAATTGAAATGGCGGTGCCCATGAGCCCCGACCAGGTGATAAAAAAACGCCACGGTATTTTCATTCACCAGTCGCAAAAAGACAGCGTTCCCTTCCAGGGAAGCGATGACCGGGAGTTTTGGCAACGTGCCGAAGAACGCAATGCCAATACCGCTAAACTCTATGCCCAGCTTGGCCTCACGCAATACGCTGCTATGGAAGCCTTTGTACGGTGGAAATTTTGATGCCGGATCTTAGCCGGATTTTGGCTATCTTGAAGGCCATTATTTATTCCATACCAATCAGCAATGAGGAAATTTTTACTACTGTTTTTCTTACTGGTTTCTGTTACCACATTCAAACTATCTGCGCAATCCTGTTTTAGTGTAGCAGCCGGGAATGATACTACGATTTCATGTTTACAGCAATGCCTTACTTTAAAAGCAAGGATACCTGATCTGAGAACAACAGAAACATACCAGGTTGTTCAAATTCCATATACCCCATATGCCTATACAACACCTGGTGGAACAACCGATCCACTGGTAAATGCGGATGATCATTTTTCTGACTCTTTTTCGCTGCCATTTCCCTTTTGTTTTTATGGGAATGCCTATAACAAATTAGTTGTAGGATCTAATGGTGTTATTACATTCGATGTTCGGTCAAATGCCAACACGTTGGAAGGCTATTTTATGGACCCGGGAGATATAATATGGTTTGCGGGAAGTGCCCCGAATGTTCAGTTTACTTACTATGCCCCCAGGGCGAGTGTTTTTCTGGCATATTATGATATGGATCCCTCTGCATCACCGCCGGGAAACAAAATTGAATGGCGGGTAGAAGGCACCGCTCCCTGCAGAAGATTTGTGGTTTCTTATTACCGCATTAGTAATTTCTCTGTGGGTACCTGCCCTGATACGATACCTGCTACCGGAGTTTCAAATTTATGCACCATGCAAGCTGTTCTGTATGAGGGTTCGGGAATAATTGATGTATTCTATCAAAACAAACCGGCTTGCACAAGCTACCAGAATGGGCTTTCAATTGCAGGTATTCAGAACTGGGATCAAAACCAGGCTGTTACTCCTGCCGGAAAAAACGGTACGGTATGGACTGCCAGGAATGAAGGATACCGGTATGTTCCCAGTGGCACAACTTCCCTTTTAGACAGTGTAGCAGTGTATAAAAACGGAGCATGGATCACATCAGGCACAACAGTTAGTTTGGGCAATGGCGAACTGGAAGCAACGTTTCCCAATATCTGTCAATCGGAAGACAGTATGAGTTATGTGGTAAGGGCATTTTATAAACAGTGCGACAACCCGGCTATCGAAACCGAAGGCTCTGATACCATCATCGTTTATAAAACACTAAACCCGATCGCCACAACGGTAAATGATGTGCTTTGTAATGGGGGCAATGGTACTATTACCGTAACCTCTCCCGTTGCTGCCAATATTGAATATTCAATAAACGGTGGCGCAAGCTGGCAAACTTCCCCGGTATTTACTGTGCCTGCAGGTACCTATACTGTATTGGCAAGGATCATAGGAACTGCCTGTGGTGGCTCAACGGCTGTTATCGTTACCGAACCTCCGGTGCTGACTTCATCGGCAACTGTTTCAACAGTCAGCTGCGCCAATAACGATGGTACTATAACCATTACTGCCGGCGGCGGTACCCCTGCTTATCAATATTCAATTGATAACGGGGTCACCTACCAGGCAGGTAATGTATTTAATAACCTGCCAATCGGTAATTACAATAATATTAAAGTAAAGGATGCAAATAGCTGTATTTCAAACACAAATGCTGTCCTGGTATTGAACGATACCATGCGGCTTGAGCTAGGTGCCGACAGCACTATTTGCTTTGGAAGCAAGATCACATTATTGCCACAAACCAACCCGCAAACAGATACATTCCGTTGGACACCGACCATTGGACTGGATTACGATACGGCTAAAAACCCCATCGCTTCGCCCAACGATACAACAAAATATTACCTGTTAGCCAAATGGGGTGTTTGCCAGCGTACCGACAGCATTACCATTAATGTGAAGCATAAGCCCGTTGCCGATGCAGGTAAAGACACAACCATTTGCTACAAGACAAATGCGCTGTTGGTAGGAAATGCCAGCAACTTATCAGGCACCGTAAATTATTTATGGTCGCCGCCCGATTCATTGAATACACCCAATGCAGCGATCACGGTTGCAAGAATTGATACAACTAGAAAATTCACGTTAACGGTCACAGATAACTACGGTTGTAATTTTTCTGTAAGCGACAGCATGTGGGTGTACATGATGCCACCGCTGGTTGTGTTTGCCGGCAATGATACCAACGCCATCAAAGGAAGGCCGCATCAGTTGCTGGCAAGCGGCGGTACCAATTATGTATGGAGCCCGGCCGGGCCATTGAACAACCCGTTCATTGCAAATCCGCTGGCAACATTGTACAACGATACTTATTTCACCGTGACAGTTACCGATGCCATTGGTTGTACTGATGACGATGATGTGTTCATCAAAGTTTATGAAGGACCGAATTATTACGTGCCCAATGCTTTCTCACCAAATGGCGATGGACTGAATGATATTTTCCGCCCGATACCGGTGGGCATACAAAGCACTATTTACTTCCGGGTGTTTGACCGCTTTGGCAGCCTCATGTTTGAAACAAACAAATGGATGGATGGATGGGATGGAATGCATAAAGGAAAGAAAGCGGCTGTAGGAACCTATGTGTGGATGATAAAAGGCATGGATAAGAACGGAAGGGTTGTGGAAATGCAGGGAACGGTGATACTGCTTCAGTAAAATTAATGAAGAATTAAAAATTAAAAATTAAGAATTAAAAATTGAGCAGCACAAGGCTTAAAGTTTATATAACTGTTCCTGACCTAAGGAATTCTTAATTCTTAATTTTTAATTCCTAATTGCCTACCTCCCCGCTGTTTCTGCATCCAGCACTTCAAAGGTTTTTACATAGAACGAATACGCTTCTTCGGGTGATTCGCCGATGCATACAACGCCCATCTTACCAAATTGCGATAAGGCCCCGATCATGTGAAACATCACGCCTTTGTGTGTTGCGCCATCGAAATGCAGTTCATGAAACATGGCAATGTCGATGAGGTCATGCGGCGACAGTCCTTTATACGATTCCCGCTGCAGGTTATCAGAAGCAAAATAATAGCGTTGTTGTTTGTTGGGTGTTTCAAACATGCCGGTCACTTCATCATAGTGCCCGTTGGTTAAAAACTGGAGCATTAAAAAAGGATGCGTAGTTCCGCCCTTGCGCAGGTTGATCTCGATGGCATAATGTTTCCAGCCCTTTTTTTCTTTTACCGAAATAAAGTCAATGCTGAACCTTCCCAACACGCCTTCCCGTTTTAATTCTTCTGCAACGCATTTACCCAGGGCTCCTACTTCAGCACGGTAAGCTTCATCTGCCGGAAAATGAGCACCAACAAACACCTGCCCGCTTTCTCCCGCCAGCACCTGGTCGTGCGTGGAGATGACGTCCACTTCACCCAAGGGGTTAATCCGGCACTGAACCGAAGGAGAGGTTTTTTCTTTTCCTTCCACAAATGCTTCCACAATGCCTTCCATCAGTTTGAATTTTTCCAGGAATATGTCAACACCCAGGTCTTTTGCAACCGGCTTTATTTTTTTACGGAGATTATGATGAATCCAATCGTACATCTCCTTTTTAGAAATGTGTTCCGGGTATTCGAGCAGCGCATTTCCATCGCCTGAAAAACCATCATTGAGTTTGATGACCACTTTTTTAAGTTCTGGATACATGTCCTTCAACCCGGCCACCGCATGAACAATATCATCATAAGTCTCCAGGTTCTCGGCACCGGGGGGCATCGGTACGCCAGCTTTCATAAAAATCCGGCGGCTGCCACTCTTCGTTCCAAGGTAAACAAGCGAAGGATCGCAACCATAAATAGGCAGACCAAGTCGTACTGCAAGCGTTCTTTCATAAGCTGTGGTATTGAAGCAGGCAATATGGGCAACATGACCGGGAGGAATACTTTTCTTTATGCGTTCAATAAGCCGTGGGCGTTGCAATATCTTTTGCGTCAGCGGCAACTGCGAAGAATCGTAACAACTGAGCAATGTTAATCTTTCCCTTGCGTGATAGCCGGTGATGCCGGGCAGCAAATGCAGGTAATAATCAATGATCACCGGGTCGATGGGTATGCTGCTCACATAGATCACATGGGTACGGGGCATACGCAGTAACATCAGCAGGCAAAGCAACCGTTCTTCATAATGCAGGGCGCCGTCTACTTTTGCAAGCACTTCCTGGTCGAGCGTAAGACTGGGGATGACGACAATGGATTTGTGCGCCAGGTTATCAGGAAAAAATAATTCAAACTGGTTGGCAAACCCCTGCTGTATCTTTTCAAACGCTTGGAGTTCTTCCAACGAACCGGGCGCTGGCTGGCAGGAGTTGCAGAAATCAAATAAAATCTTCCCGGATATGTTATCTTTTTCATGCATAGCCATCGTAGTATTCTTCTGAACCTACAAGTTGCTGTAAAATCAGTTTGTTTTCCCTGAGGTTCGTCATGTGGGAAAAGGAAATATGTCATCTTATTAAAATAAATGCTTTTTTATAGGCCGATTAATTCACAGGACGTTAATAAAATGTGCTGCTTGCATAAAATATCTTCATTTAAAAAATTGTTATGTTTGTATATGAACCTGACCGAAAAAAAGGCCATCCGTGTTGCGATTCTGGATATGTATGAAGGGTTTGCCAACCAGGGAATGCGCTGCCTCCGTGAAATACTCAACCAGTTTGGTGAAAGCAATAATCTCGACCTTTCCTGGGATGAATTTGAAGTGCGGCTTGAAAAGCAGGTGCCCGATCTCAGTTACGATATTTACATTTCCAGCGGCGGCCCGGGCAGCCCGTTGGAAAGCGAGGGCAGCGAATGGGAAAAGGTTTATTTCGCCTGGCTGAGTAAAGTAGAAAACTGGAATGCCAACCCGGCCCATGTTCAGAAAAAACAGGTCTTCTTTATCTGCCATTCTTTTCAGTTAGCCTGCCGGCATTATAACATTGCCCGGGTTAGCAAACGCAAGAGCACGGCATTTGGCATCTTTCCCATGCACTTACTTTCAGATGGTAAAGGAGAAGCCATTTTTAATGGATTAAAAGATCCGTTTTATTCGGTCGACAGCCGCGACTTCCAGGTGGTAGAACCCAATCACAATAAATTAAGGCAGATGGGTGCCTCCATTTTAGCCATCGAAAAAGAGAGGCCGCATATTCCTTTGGAAAGAGCCGTAATGGCCATTCGTTTTAATGAGTGCATGATCGGCACCCAGTTTCATCCCGAAGCAGATGCCATTGGTATGAGCCTGCATTTGCAGACTGAAGAAAAGAAGAAGACCGTTATTGAAAATTACGGCATGGAAAAATGGCAATCCATGATCAACCACCTGAACGACCCGGAAAAGATCATGTGGACCTACGCACACATCCTCCCCAATTTTTTATTCACTGCGGTGGAAGCCTTGCAGCCGGTTGAGGTATAGAAACGCTGACAACACAGATTTTTACTGATTAAACGAATTTTTGTCATGCTGAGGAACAAAGCATTCCACCCTTGGCAGATAAATTTATATTTTGCTGAGATGCTTTGTCCTTTCGACTTCGCCCAGGAATCAGCATGACAAAAGCAATCATTTAATGAACTTTTATGATTATTTTTAGTAGAACAATAAGAATAACCAAACGTTTTATTTAACATGGTAAAAGAACTAAGAGAAAAATTCAATGCTGCTTTTTCCAAAGAAAGATACGATGCCTATATGGCAAAGGTTGAAGCGCTTCATCCCGGCAGCCTCGATTTCCGAAATGCAGAAACCCCCGTATTTGTGCCAAAGGATTTTAAAGATAAAATGCTGGGCGCCTGCGAAGACATCATTGATGTGATCACCGATCCCATGTTCCCTTCGCTTACCGACCGGGGCATTCCAGCCAATGTAAAAGTGCCAAATGAAAACAACCATACAGAATTCATTGTTTTCGATTTTGGTATTTGTGAAAATGAAAAAGGAGAGTTGGAACCGCAACTAATAGAAATGCAGGGCTTCCCTACCCTGTATGCTTTCCAGGCATTTCATTCTGAACTAACTGCAGAATACGCAAACCTGCCTGCTACTTATTCACCGTACCTGAATGGCTATACAAAAGAAACTTATGTGGCCTTGCTGAAAGAAATAATTGTTGGCGACATGGATCCGGAGAATGTAGTGCTGCTGGAAATTTTTCCTGAGCAGCAGAAAACAAGGATTGATTTTTATTGTACGCAGCAACTGCTCGGCATCAACACCGTTTGCTTAACCAAACTGATCGCCGAAGGAAATAAATTGTTTTATGACAACAACGGCGTGAAGACTCCCATCAAAAGAATTTACAACCGTCTCATCTTTGACGACCTGCAAAAACAGGAAGGTCTGGGCGAAGTGGTTGACCTTACCAAAGACTATGATGTGGAATGGGTGCCGCATCCCAACTGGTTCTACCGCATCAGTAAATTCACGTTGCCTTTTATCCGCAACCAATACGTACCGAATACTTATTTTTTAAGTGAGTTAAAACAAATGCCTGCCGACCTGGAGAATTATGTGTTGAAGCCGCTGTTCTCTTTTGCCGGCATGGGTGTGGTGATTGATGTAACGCCGCAGGATATTGAAAATGTAAAAGACCCGGAGAACTGGATATTGCAGCGAAAGGTTAAATATGCTGATGTTATCAAAACGCCCGATGAACCTGCCAAGGCAGAGATACGGCTGTTCTACTTTTGGAAAAAAGGATGGGCAAGGCCAAAGGGCGTGCACAACCTGGCCAGGTTAAGCAAAGGAAAGATGATCGGCACACGCTATAATAAGAATAAGGAATGGGTTGGCGGCAATGTAGCTTTCTTTGAGATATGATATTAATGTTGGGCTAAAGCCCGATATCACTAATGTTCAGTTTCCCCGGCCTTTAGGCCGGGGCAATTGAACTGGATATTTCCAGGGGCTTTAGTCCCTGACCTATTATTAATAAGCTTTCCAAATAAATAAAATGAAAAACGGCTTAGCAAGGTTTGACTTTTTTCTCAACCAGTTACAGGTGCTCCTGGACAGATCTTCCAAACAAAAAAACCCGGGACTATGGCTTTACCAGAACAATGCCCGTACGCCCCTATTCATGCTGGAAGGACTGGCAAAACTTTATGCAGGCATCCACAATAAAAAGAAGTTCACCAAAACAAAAACCCATTTTAAACTTTTGGAAGATGCCCTGGGGCAGATCGATTACTACGATGCCTTTGCAAAAGAATTTGCTGCCAATAAGAAGATCCCCAAAAACATCACCAGTTACCTGCAGGCACAAACCCGTGAAAAAATACAAAGCCTGAACGAACTGTTAAACGAAAAGGAATGGCTGGGCAGTGAAAAAACAAGGATCCAAAAAATCCGGAAAAAATTAAGTAAGGCAGACTGGGAGAATGAAAAAGAAGATGTGGAAGGCATACACATGTTCTATGTTAACTCCATCAACAGCATCCTTAAATTTTCGAACCAAAAGAATTTTCATTTTGAAAATGTGGAGAAGGACCTGCATGAATTAAGACGGATGATTCGCTGGCTGAGTATTTACCCGCAGGCATTAAAAGGATGCATCCAGTTAAGCCAGGCAAAGAACGCACCCAAATTTCTTGTAAAATACCTTACCAAAGATATCACGGGCTCTCCCTACAACGTAATGCCGGATGCCGCCGGCTGTAAATATTTCCTGTTGCTGGACAAAGACCGCTTTTATGCCCTCAGCTGGATGATCTCCGAACTGGGTAAATTAAAAGACAACGGCCTCCGCTTGGAAATAATCAAAGAAGCCATATTGCAAACATCTTCACTAAAAGAAAAAGCTGCCTTGGCTAAGGCGCAGCAACTCTGCGGCCGGGCCCAATTAACGATTCAGCAGGTTTTAGATAAAGCCGAAGAACTTTTTAAGACCTATTGTAAAGAAAAAGATCTTGAAGCGCTGCTGGCAGGCACGGCTTCGGTAACAAAATAATTTTACCCGGCAGCTGGAATCTTTTTGTAACAATTATTCCCTTATCTTTACAATTATTTAGACAAGACTAAATTTTATTTTAGAGTTATGCTTAGAATACCCGCCCTGAGTATTTTTCTGCTTCTTAGTTTTTCAAATGGTTTTGCACAGGTTGAAAAGATAGACACCGACCGGCCCGACCAGACAGAAAGTGCCGTACTTGTACCCAAAAAATGGGTGCAGTTTGAATTCGGCCTCAGCAGGCAGGAAAACAAACCCGGCGACTATGAATTTCAGCATCCTACCCTGCTCAGCAAGTATGGCATTTCAAAAAGAATTGAATTCCGGCTGATCACCACACTCAGCACAAACCATTTTTACAACGACCAACAGGTTACACAAAAAGAAAGTGGCTTAGAGCCGGTGGAACTGGGAGCTAAAATTGCTTTATGGGAAGAGAAAAAATGGTTACCAAAAACCTCTTTCATCTTTCATTTTGCAATACCCAAACTGGCTTCCGGAAAATTCAGGGCCGATAAACTGGCGCCGAATTTCCGCTTTACCATGCAGAACAGTATTACGGATAACATTGCCATCGGTTATAACCTGGGAGCAGAATGGGATGGCTACAGCAATGAAGCCACCTGGATATATACCTTCGCTCCCGGTTTCAACATTGGCAAAAAATGGTATGGCTACATTGAAGCATTCGGGTTTATATCAAAACAAAATGAACCGGAGCACAGCCTCGATGGAGGCATTGCATACTATGTAACGCCCGATCTCAAAATAGACCTGTCGTCGGGTTTTGGGATAAGCAATGCTGCACCGGATTGGTACATCGCATTTGGATGGTCTGTCCGTTTTAAAACGGGTAAATAATTATTGCACCAGGCTTTTCACTTTATCATACAGCTCTTTTCCCTCCAGGTCTATGGCAACGATCTTTCCCGTTCTGTCAATTAAAAAACTGGTAGGCAACTGATCTACAAAATACCGTTCAGCCACTTTTGACCGCCAGCCGGAGTTGTCGATCACCTGCGTGTACTTAAGTTTATCCTGCTTAATGGCTTTCAGCCATTCCTTGCCTTTTGTATCAAGCGAAACAGCAAACACTTCAAAGCCTTTATCCTTATACTTGCTGTAAAGCTTCTGTATATAAGGGTTTCCTGCCCGGCAGGGGCCACACCAGCTTGCCCAAAAATCAACCAGCACTACCTTGCCCTGGAAAGAAGAAAGTTTTATGATGCTGTCTTTTGTATCGGGCAATTCTATTTCCGGTACCGCTTCCCCCACCCTGAGCTGGGCCTTACCCGTTATCGTTCCTATTAAAATAACGATCACTAAAAATGTTCTTTTCATTTACAACAGTTTCTTTTTTGAAATAATGACAATATAAACAGCCATATTTTTTTCATGAGTGTATTCTTATTTGATCTTAAACCGTATGCCCCCATAAAACATGCGCCCGTTCACCGGCCCCCAGATCATGGATGCATCAAAGTATTGACTAAACGGCTGGCCAGCAGCTAAAATTACATCCTTTTGAAAATAGTTGGCCATGTTCTCCGCTCCTAAATAAATATCAACCGGGAATTTTTTGCCGATCGTTTTTGATACCTGTGCATTCATCAGCACAAAGGCGGGAGAATATCCCGGCAGTTGATACACAGGAATGTTTGCCTTTGTATCGGGCAATCGTTTTCTTCCATTGTAGGTGATCGTGTAATCAAACTTAAATCCGCTTATTGCATAAGCCAGGTTTACAAAGGCACGGTCTTTTGCTACGAGAGGTCGCTGCAGTAATTGTCCGCTGTAAGTCGTCTTTACATCAAAATTGCGGTATGCCAGCCGTACTTCAAATTTTTTGACCGGTTCCATATTCAGTTCCGCCTGGAAACTGTTTGAATAAGATCTTCCCTGCAGGTTATAAAACTTCACCAGCCTCGGATCCTCCATATCCACCACTACCTGGTTGGTAAAATCATTCCGGAAAAAATCAACCGCAAACAGGGCATCGTTGCCAAACAGTTTAAATTTCTGATCAATGCTCAGGCCTTTGTTCCATGCAATTTCCAAGTCTAACCCGTATCCATTACCTACAGGAGCTCCCGTAATACTTACATGCCTTGCACTCACAAATACGCCGGTGTTTTCGGCAAATACATTTGCAGTTCGTTGTCCACGACCCACGCTTGCACGTATGGTTGTCCCTTTTGCCGGTTCGTACCGTATGTTCAACCTGGGCGTTACAAAAAAACCGTACAAACTATTGTGGTCAGCCCGTAACCCTACTACCGCACTAAATTTTTCATTGGGTGTAAACGTATATTCGCCAAATACCCCCGGAACAATTTCGAGCCGTTTATAAGGATGCAGCTTATAAATTTCATCATACCTGTCGTACAAAAAACTGAGCCCGGCCCTGAATTTATGTATGGTTGTTTTTATGATGGACTGATAGATCAGGTTACCGTAGACCGTTTGCTGTTTTGCATTGTACGTTGTAAATCCAAAATACGAATCCTGTTTGTGGCTGATGGCTGTAAGTTGCAGGCCGATGCTTTTGTATTTCTTCTCAGGAAATACATAGCCGATCTTTGCAAAGCCTTCGTATCGTTGGGTATTGATACCAAGCCCGTAACGGTTGGTTGTATATTTATCTGAAGAAGGATCAAAGTTTACTTCTCCTCCTGTTCGTTTATCATTTAAAACCTTAACGCCAAACTGGATCATGGTGCCCTTGCTGTTGTCGAACTTATATCGATTTACTAAACTCACTGTATTACCTGTTGGAAGATCCCGAAAACCATCCTTATTAAAATCAAGTTGCTTGTTGGTCAAAAAATCATCGTGCAATAACAAAGCGGCTGACCAGTTCTTGCTGATCTTTTTTGAAAGATTCAGGTTCAGATCAGTTTTGCCATAGTCATTTATATAAAGATTTGCCAGCAATTTTTCACTGTTCTCCGGTTTTTTCAATTCCACATTTATCTGCCCGGCAATGCTTTCATAGCCATTGGCAACCGAGCCAACTCCTTTGGTCAGTTGAATAGATTCAATCCAGGGTCCTGCAATGGAATTCAAACCAAGCGGCGTGGCAATACCACGTGGACCGGGAAGATTTTCCACCGTAAGTTGTGTGTAGTTGCCACTCAATCCCAGTAATTGAATTTGTTTTGATCCCGTCACTGCGTCATTGTAAGAAACATCGACTGAAGGATTTGTTTCAAAACTTTCACTCAGGTTACAACAGGCTGCTTTCAATAATTCGGTGCCCGACATGGTTTGTACACGGATGGGGCTGAAATTATTTATGTAGGTAGCACGCTGCTTCGAGGTAACGGTAACTTCCTTCAATTGTTTATTAGAAGCTAAAACAATTTTCAGCTCGTTCAGTTCTGTAATAGTTATCGTATCAGACCGGTAACCGGCATAACTCACCACCAGCCTGCTGTTCGTTCCATCATGCCGGATGCTGAAAAGCCCGGTACTGTCGGCCAATACCCCATCGCCTGTACCTAACCAGAATATGCTTGCACCGGAAAGAGGCCTGAACTTTCCTTTGTTATCATCTTCCAGAACAATGCCTTTAATAAGATGAGCGGATCTTAGTTCTCCGTCACTATGTGTTGCATGTAAGGTAGAATCCACTGCCGCTTTTATACCTGGTAATTGAGAGAACACCGAATCTTTTTTTATCGCATCCATCATCGTCGCCATTTCCCGGTAGTGACAACATTGGGGCAATGCATTATATACTACATCTTTTGCTTTCTTATTATCAATGTCATGCCCCACCGCTATTACCCGGTTCTGTATTTTTTCCAGTGATACTACCGATGGGTTATACAGCAATGCAAGTTGTTTTGAATCCACATCCCAGGTTGCTTTTTTTACGCCCCTGATCTTTACGGCATTTTCGATGCGGTCTTTACATTGTTCGCAGGCGCCAAAAACCCTGAAAGCTATTGCGGTATCTGCTCCCGGCATTTTTTTATTCTGTGAGAAAGATGCTTTACCCGGGATAACCAGGCAAAGCATCAGTAAATATTTCATCAGTTTCATAGGAATGTTTATTGCTTTTCCTTCAGATCCATTCCGCATTTTGAACATTTCCCGGGCTTGTCGCTGGTAACATCCGCATGCATCGGGCAAACGTAGGTTTTAAGTCCATCCATTTTCATTTGCTCCTTTTTTGACTTAACCAGGTCCATACCGCATTTAGAACATTTTCCCGGTTTGTCGCTGGTAACGTCAGGGTGCATGGGGCAGGCATAAGTTGCTGCTGAAGACATTTCTGCTATTGCGCCACCTTCTTTCCGGTCGTACTTGCAGCAGGCACTTAAATGATCATAAGCTTTAACATCCGCTATAAAATCCTGTGTATCGTACCCTGATTTTGCAATGGCTTCCTGGATCTTTGCAGACGATGTTTTATTAACCGCATAGGTAACTTTAAGTTCCTTGCTGTCTTCATTCCAGTTTGCCTTTGTGGCACCGGCTTTCCTGGCCGCTTTTTCAATGGTTGTCTTGCACATGCCGCAGTTGCCCCACACTTTGATGGTTTCGTTTTTTACAGACTGAGCCCCAGCTGTATTAATTGAGAACAGGCTGAATATAATTGCAGCTAATAATGAGATCGTTTTCATCGTATAAAATTTTTAAGATTAATAATAAATTCATGCATGCAGCATGATGCACCGCTAACTATCATTAACGATGTGACAGGTCTTTAATAAATTCTATAGCCTGAAGATGCAGTTCAATACACGGGCCGAGGGTCCCGCATGATCCGGTGGAGAATGATCGCTTACTGCCGCCAACTCATCACGAACAGGCACCTGCCATTGAAACCGGCTGTACTCATTTGCGATGATAAAATTACCGGGGGTGAGTTGTATATCATTGGAAGCAGAATAATGTGAGTCGCTGATTTTATAGAACTTAAATTCATCATGGCAGCAACCGGTTTCTTTATCTGTCATTCCGCACTTGCCGCATTTATCGCTGGAGGAGCCATAAAATTCCATGCCGGCTTTCTTTCCCATGCAATAATGTATTTCCATGGCAACTCCCGAAGAAACTGCCAGGTACAATATGGCTAATATGCCGGTATAAAATTTTTTCATCTGAAGTACAAAATTAACCCGGATTTTTCAGAAAGCAACGAATCGTGCGTTAATGTTTAAAATGATCCTCGTCAGGTTAGTTAACAAAGCCCCAGCGGATGCCAAACCGGAACATAAATCCCTGGGTAGGATAATGAAGTGCTGCAAAATTATTATTGGTGAATCCAAAACCGTTTGCAAAACTTACGGTATTCAGGTTCTCCCCGCGAATGAACAGCGTAAATGATTTTATTCTGAAATGGAGGAAAGCGCTGATATCGGGGAGATTTTTTACTGTCACAGAGTCCTGGGGCGTGAACTGCCCTACCACCGGTGAATAATTGTATGCTTCAAAAGGCGTGTAATATCTTATTTCCAGCCCGGTACTCAGATTCAGGTTCTTATAAAAAACACCTTCGTAAGCGATGCGGCTGCGGGTAAATACCAATGGAACTTTTATGGGCGAACTGCCATCCACTACCTGTACCGTTGCATTCAAATACCATTTCCATCTCCTGGTAAGGTTGATCTTTTTTGATGCAGAAACCTGCAACAGGTTAATCACTTTGCTGCTTTGGGTGGTATGGTAATAATCATAAAAATAAGCCAGGTTGGTAATGATATGATTTTTGAAGCCCAGATTGATAAATGAGTTATTTGCTTCGGCACCAAATGAAATGATGTTCTCTTTTTTCCGGATGCTTGCATTATTAAAATTAAAGGAGGAGGCATTATCATAAATGAAAGAAGGAGAACGGTTCACATTGTTAAAGAACAACCGGATATCGCCGAACCGTTTATTCAAATGCCGGGCAATACTTATATATGCATTGTAATCACCTGCATTAAGCCCGCTTACATAAAATTCGCCTTTGGCCAGGATATCCCAGCGTTTATTGCGGGTCTTATTCCGGTACTCCCCATGAAGAATGAGATTATGATAATTACTGGTCCGGTTTTTAAGCTCTCCCTTTATATTCTCCAGCTTCGCTCCAAGCAATAAAAACTGCCCGGAATTTTTTGTGTCGGGAAACTGCAGTAAAGAAAAATCGTTGCCGATAACTGTCCACTTCTCTTTCGCATAAAAACTATCGATCGCCTGCTTCAACGTAGTATCGTACCAGTTTTTATAAATGATGGAATCTGCCTTCTCATCTTTGTACTGGTAATTATACGTGCTGTAAGTAAAACTATGCTGCGCCCTCAGTTTGGGATAAAATAAATATTCTGTTGTTGAATCGTTGACTGCAACAGAATCTCTTTTACCGATATCGTAGGTCTGGCGGAAGAAAAAAGTAAAATCCTTATAAATATTGCCGGTGATAACGGTGGTATTAAAGGGGGTACGGTCGGTATTATTGTTATTTCCGAGATTCACGTCAATTGAAAATCGTTTTTTCAGGTTGGGATCAGATAAAGAAGAATCATTTGTTATACCGCCGTTTGCAGAATTTTTTATTGTATTGCCCAACAGGATAAGAAATGCCCCATATCTTTTTCGCTTGCCCTGGTAATTACTGAACAGGCGGTAACTCTTGTGATTGGTATTCTGATTTTCAAAAAATCCCGGGGCACTTACCAGGCGGTAATCAAATCCAAAATTCCAGTTGGGCCTTGGGCTTTGTGTGTGAAAGGCTTTTATCATCTGCTCTTTGCCTGATGCAAGCTGGTAGCTGAGTTCGGTAAATGGCCTGTTGGTCTTAAAAAATTTTGATCCTTCCAGTGTGTAGCGGTAAATATCAAACGCATGAAAGCCGGCATCCCATCCCGGCTTTGCATTGGGCGAATAGATCAGGGAATAAGCAGGAGCCCCATTATTGCCCAGGGATTGATAGGTGGAAGGGATCGAGAAATATTTATCAAAATCATTGATGCTGGAATCAAAATAATTGATGCGGATGGAATCGAGGTATTTATAAGTAATGGAGATGGAATCCTTCCTGTCGTCGCGATGAACAAAACCGATCGTATCTGCCCCGCCCCTGCTGCCGCCAAAACTCTTCACCCGGTCACCGATCTTATTCAGCAACTGAGGCTCCTGTGCGTATGTAAACTGGAAAAAGAATATCAATGCCAGCAGGGCAATAGTTTGCTTCATCGGTTTTACTTATAGTTGTGCGATAAGTTCGCAGAATAATGCCTTAAATTTTGGTTCCGCCGTCTTGGCTGCATGTAATACTTCTTCATGCGTAACAGGCGGCTCCCCTTCTTCTCTTATACCCACATCGGTTACCACGCTCATGGCAAAAACGGGCAAGCCCATGTGAACGGCGGCAATCACTTCCTGAACCGTACTCATGCCCACCACATCACCTCCCATGGCAAGGATCATTTTGTACTCTGCCAGCGTTTCAAATGTAGGGCCTGTAACAGCTACATACACGCCTTCCTTCACCGGTATATTTTTTTCAGCAGCGATCTTCTTCGCAGTTTGAATAAGCCGTTTTTTATAGGGTTCACTCATATCCGGAAATCTTGGTCCGAGCTCTTTATAATTTTTCCCTAACAACGGATTGGGGGTTAACTGGCTGATATGATCCGTTATGATCATCATATCCCCCACTTTAAAATCAGGATTTACACCCCCGGCTGCATTGCTCAGCAACAGTGTTTCAATGCCCAGGAATTTTAATACCCGAATCGGGAAAACCACCTGTTCGGCAGAATAGCCTTCATAATAATGAAAGCGGCCAGCCATGGCCACTACTTTTTTCCCGCCGATCTCTCCAAATACCAGTTTGCCGCTGTGCCCTTCCACCGTACTCACTGGGAAATGCGGAATGTCGCCATATGCAATTTCCTTTTCGATCTTTATCTCATCGGTAAAACTGCCCATGCCACTGCCCAGCACAATACCAACCGCAGGCCTGTGACTGTAATTCTTTTTAATAAAATCAACTGCCTCGTTAATTTCCACAATCATGTTCCTTTCTGTTTTGCGCCAAAGGTAAGGTAAGAAACGTTAAAGGAATGTTCAGGAATACCTGTTTGTGGTTTGCAGTTTGGGGTTGGGCTTTTACTAATTTATAGATACTTTTTAAAACGCCGGATAACCATAGCGAAGAAGGTCTCACTAGAGCGATCCAATATAAGAGTGATCTGATAGTTATCGGATCATTACTGCTTAACAAAAAAATGCCCGGAACACAAAACCACAAACCCTAAACTCTAAACTGTTTTATTTATCTTCGCCGAAACTTTCAATTTTATGAATCTTCACGAATACCAGGCGAAGGAATTACTGAAAAAATATAACGTACCCGTGCAGGAAGGCATACCCTGCAGCACACCCGGTGAGGCAGAGCAGGCATACAGGCAGATACATACCCAATACGCAAGCAATTTTGCGGTGGTAAAGGCACAGATCCATGCGGGTGGACGGGGAAAAGGAAAAATTACCGGTACCGAGCAACGCGGTGTGGCAGTTGGAAAAAATGCCGATGAGGTAATGCAGATCGCTAAAAATATTTTAGGCGGAACATTGGTGACCATTCAAACCGGTCCTGCCGGAAAACTGGTAAGCAAAGTTCTGGTTGCCCAGGATGTTTATTATGATGGGCCAAGCCCTGTAAAGGAATTTTACCTGTCCATATTATTAGACCGTTCAACGGGGCAGAATGTGATCATGTACAGCACCGAAGGCGGAATGAATATTGAGGACGTGGCACATGATACTCCCGAAAAAATATTTAAAGAATGGGTTTACCCAGGCGGGCCGTTGGAAGCATTCCAGGCAAGAAAGATCGCTTTTAATTTAGGACTGAGCGGAGCCGCTTTTAAGAACTGCGTAAAATTTGTAACAAACTTATACAACGCTTATGTTGGTGCTGATTGCGGCATGCTGGAAATAAACCCGCTTTTCAAAACAAGTGATGATAAGATCATTGCGGTGGATTGCAAGATGAATGTTGATGACAATGCATTGATGCGTCACCCGGATATTGCATCGCTCAGGGACCTGAGTGAAGAAGACCCTACCGAAGTAGAAGCCGGCCAGTACAACCTGAACTTTGTAAAACTGGATGGCAATGTAGGCTGCATGGTAAACGGCGCCGGTCTTGCCATGGCTACCATGGATATGATCAAATTAAGCGGTGGCGAACCGGCTAACTTCTTAGATGTAGGTGGTACTGCCAATGCACAAACTGTGGAAGCAGGTTTCCGCATCATTTTAAAAGACCCGAAAGTAAAAGCGATACTCATTAATATTTTTGGCGGCATCGTTCGTTGCGACCGGGTGGCACAGGGTGTTATTGATGCGTACCAGTCGATCGGCAATATCAACATCCCCATCATTGTAAGATTGCAGGGTACCAATGCCGATGTGGCGAAGAAACTCATTGATGAAAGCGGGTTAAAAGTGCAAAGCGCTATCCTGCTGAGCGAAGCGGCAGAACTGGTGAACAAAGCCGTGGCATAATTGAGATCAAGAACAAAATTTATAATCCCGCCAAACAGGTGGGATTTTTTATCTTAGAGGCTGTTTAAAAATGATCCATAGATTTTTCATGATTGCAAAAGTGGCCGGTGAGGACACCGGCCACGGCGGTCTGCCGCTGTTGGCGTCCACGCCAACAGCAAAATGGTAACAGAAATTTTCATTTTTAGAATGTTTCTTAATCTGATAATCAAAAAAAAATGCTTCAATTTTCCTTCACCCCTTTTCCAGAATTAAAAACCGAAAGGCTGTTGCTTCGTAAAATGACAAAGGCCGATGGTCCGCAAATGCTCTTTCTTCGCTCTGATGAAAAAGTGATGCAATACATCGACCGGGAGAAAACAAAGACACTGGAAGAAGCGGAAGATTTTATTGACCGGATAAATGCATCGGTTGATGCAAATGAAACCATCATGTGGGCCATTGCGATGGCGAATGATCCCGCCAGCTTGATCGGGACCATCTGTTATTGGCGCATGCAACCCGAACATTACCGTGCCGAAGTAGGTTATGTGCTTCATCCCGGGTACTGGAACCGCGGCATCATGCAAGAAGCGTTGCTGGCTGTTGCAGAATATGGTTTTGAAGGCATGAAACTTCACAGCATTGAAGCACATATCAACCCCGAGAACATTGCTTCGGGAAAAGTGCTGGAAAAAGCCGGCTTCATAAGAGAAGCTTATTTCAAAGAGAATTATTTTTTCAGGGGAACGTTTCTGGACACGGCTATTTATTCGCTGCTCAAAAAATAAAAGGCCCCGTTCGCTATGCAGAACAGGGCCGGTTTACTCATCCAACTTAAAAACTAAACATCCTTTACATTTTTGGCAGCAACACATGATCGATCACATGGATCACCCCGTTGCTCTGGTTCACGTCTTTGATGGTAACATATGCCGTGTTACCGCTTTCGTCTTTGATGGCAATTTTCTTTCCTTCCATCATGATCCATAATTTACCGCCTGCTACTGTTTTTACTTCTGCTTTGCCATTGCCGTCTTTGATCATTTTGGCAATGTCGGCCGAACTCCAGCGGCCGGCAACAACATGATAAGTAAGAACAGTTGTGAGTGCTGATTTGTTGGCTGGCTTCAGTAAATTATCTACTGTTCCGGAAGGCAACATTTCGAAAGCACTGTTGGTTGGGGCAAATACGGTGAAAGGTCCGGCACTTTGCAATGTCTCTACCAATCCGGCCGCCTTAACAGCAGCTACCAACGTGGTATGGTCTTTACTGTTCACTGCATTTTCAATAATATTCTTTGTGGGGTACATAGCAGCACCGCCAACCATTACGGTGTTTTCTTTCTGGGCAAAGGAAACGTTGGCAAATACAATGGCCACTGCTGCAAAAAATAATTTTCTGATCTGTTTCATGATTCTGTGTTTATGATTTTTTGATTAATGATTGTACATAATCTACGACAGGAGAAACAGGATGGATTTATTTCTGTGAAAATATTTTACACATGCTGTTTAGGCAGATCATACTATTTGTGAAATGCAAAATCCCGGAGGGATGATAATTTGGTAGACAAATTTTGATTTGGTGCATAAAGCCCCGGAGGGGGCGGCATTGCAATAACCGGGTGTTTAAAAATGACGCTCCTGCGGAGCTCAGCAGATTCTCCCGTTTGGGATTACCATACGATCGCCCCGAAGGGGTTTATTTATGAAACTTAATTAAAGAATAAAAAAGAATTAAAGAGAGGTTTGAATCTTACCCACAGCCTTCACTTCTGTCGGGGCTGGTTTTTCAGGGCCTGCGTCTTCAACAGAAACCGCAAAGGCCTGTGCATTTCCGAAAGCTTTCATTTTCTGGATATGCACTTCTTTACCGTTTATTTCCTTGGTGATTATACCGCCATTCACAGGTTTGCCGTCTATGATGGCCCAGAATTGATACTGCTTATTGTCGGCGATCTTTGGCAGGTTGGAAGGATCAATATATACTTCGCCTGTATTCTTCATCCAATATATCCGTGCAGCATCACTCTTTGTAGTATCCATATCTTTAAGAGCGATAGGTCTTGCATTGATATCAGACATCACTCCCATATCCTTATGCATTGACTGGGCCAATTCTTTCTGCTGCTGCAATTCTGTTTGTACGGAAGCAAGCTGGCCACTACTGTCTTTATACTTGTTGTAGTAAGTGTAGTTGAAGATCAAACTACCAATCAATAAAATAACGCTGGCTGCCGCTGCATATTTCCAGGAAGCTGAAATAGAACGAACGGTTGCAGTCCCGTTATTTAATGGCTGCATATTTATAACCGGAGAAGCGGCAGTCTTATTTATTTCAGCAAATAATTTTTCCTTCACAGAAGCCGCCGGCGCTATGGCATTCAACTGGGCATAACCTTCCAGTCCGGCCTGTATGCCGGCAATTTCTGCAGCTACTTCGGGATATTGCTTTACCCATTGCTCCACTTCCGCATTTTCAACTGCCGATGTGAGCCCGGTGCAATAAAGCTCCAGTATTCCGGATGATATGATCTCTTGTGCGTTCAACTGTATTCTAACATTTTTCTTAATTCAATAATAGCTGCCCTCATCCTTGTCTTAACAGTACCCAGCGGAATACCCATCTCTTTCGAGATCTCATCCTGGGTATAGCCGTTAAAATAAGCAAGATCGATGATACTGCGCTGCTCCGGCTTTAAATTCACCAGCTGCTTTCGCAGGCCCATGGCATCAAAGCGCTCGGCCATCCGCCCATCATCCGTAAAATTACTTACGGAATTTTCATCGCCGGAGATTTTTGCCTGTTTTTTATATCCCTTGCTCCGCAGTGTGTCGATGGTGAGGTTTCTTGTTATATTAAGCATCCAGGTAAACAGTCTTCCTTTGGCCGTATCGTAGCTGGAGAAATTATTCCATATCTTGACGAAAGCCTCCTGCAGGATGTCTTCGGCCAGTTCCCGGTCTTCCACCATCCGGTAGATGACACCATTCATGGCGGCGGAATAATTGTCGTATAAATATGAAAATGCCTGTTGGTCTTTTTGTTGAAGCAGCAGAACCAGTTCCTCCTCGCTATATTTTTTTACTTCGGCCAAACAGTCAGTAGTTATAATTAAGAATCGAAAATAAATGATTTTTCTTAATCTGAGGCCTGTATAAATATATGTTTAAAAATTAGGTAGGTTTGAAGCTGATTTATGCTTAGTGAAAAAAGGGATACTTATAAGGAATATTAAACAGGGTGACAATGCAGCGCTTGCCAGGATCATCCGGGATACCTTAAAAGAATTTAAGGCCAATAAACCCGGTACTGTCTATTACGATGAGACAACCGATCACCTGTTTGAAGTTTTTAAAGAAGCGCAAAGCATCTATTTTGTAGCAGAACTGAACGGGGAATTAATGGGAGGCAGCGGTATCTACCCAACAGCTAACCTGCCGGAAGGCACCTGTGAACTGGTGAAATTTTATTTATCACCTGCGGCAAGAGGCAAGGGCATTGGAAAAGAACTTTTGCAAAAATGCATTACAGCCGCTAAAGAAATGGGTTATAAAAAAATGTACCTGGAGACCATGCCCGAACTTACCATTGCCATACCCATGTATGAAAAATCCGGCTTCAGGTATCTATCGTGAGCCCAGGGCAACAGCGGGCATACGGGTTGTGATGTGTGGATGCTGAAAGAACTTGATTGAAGAACTACACAACATTTATTTCATACACCGCACTGAATAAATAAACCTTTCCTGTTTTTACTTCCGTGCATTTGTATCGCTTCCTGATCTTCTCTCCTCTTTTGAATACCCTTCCGCCTTTAATAACAAACAGGGTTCCTTCGGGTATTTGTTCTACTAAGTGTATGCCTTCTTTTTTCTCGTCGTAATTATGCAGCACCCGTAAAAGTTTTTCATCACCGCAACTGCTGGCGGCAGGGTTTTGCAGCGTACTCATCAGCGCCTTTTCAATATCAGGAGGAAAAACTTTTTTCAGCAGGAACTTGGCCAGTATTTTACCGAATTCGTTCTTCCATTCCCTGCCGTGGGACTGCACCCGGTGGCCATATTGCTCGTAGGTGAACAGGTGAGCCAGTTCGTGCAGCAGCGTAATCAGAAATGCATAAGGATTGAGGTTACCGTTAACGCTGATGCGGTGTGTTTTATCAGCAAACGCATGCCGGTAATCACCCAGAATACTCTGCCGCTGGCGGGTTACGGTGAGATGTACTTTATAATGCTGCAGGTAATACAATACATCGTCAAAGGTTCCGGGAGGCAGGTAAGATCTTAACTGTAAAAGCGGCGCTTCCTGCTTAGGCATTTTTATTTTTGTTCAGCTTCATGATGGTTCTTACTTCAACCGTCAGATAAATAATGTAAATGACCATGCCTGTGTACACGGCTGGTTTATTGAAGTTCTCCCTGCTCAGAAAATAATAGCCAATAACGGCACCAATACAAACAAATACTTTAATGATCATACCCGACATCACACTCCGTATAAAAACATTGGGATTGCTGTGGTGCATGGCATTGTATTGCATCCGGAATACCAGCAGGCTTACAAAAAAGAATAAACAATTAGCGGCCATTACTACCGTGTAATCAACTCCTCCTTTACCGGCAAGCAAAAGTTTTGCAAAAAGAACAGCGATGGTCAATACCACGAAAGTGATGATTAACGGGAATACATTCCTGATCCGGGGATTCATTAAACTGGGTTTATTGATTTACAGCGTTGGCAATACTGCTATTATTCAGTTCTACAATACTGGCTCCGCCCATATTACACTTGCCATTGAATACGGCGGTGGGTTCTATCTGCAGTTTACCGGCAAAAATATCACCGTTCAGTATGCTGCTTCCGTGCAGGTACAGCAGTTCCTGTACTTTTATTTTTCCGGTAACACGGCCCATGATATCGGCGTGCTGCCCTTCAATATCTCCTTCCACCATGCCATCGGTGCCAATGATGACCTTTGATTTTGCTTTAAGATTACCTTTTAAAACACCATCGATGCGTATGTCGCCGGTACTTTCTATATCACCGGTGATGGTGGTTCCTGCGCCAATCAGGGTGCTGGTATGGGAGGCTGTTTCTTCAGACCTGGATTTTGAATTGAACATAAAGTTGGTTTTTAGTTGATATTTGAATTATTCCTGAATTACTCAATACTTTTTTCCACTTTGGGCAAAGCCAACTTGTGGGTGTCGGGTACCGGCATATTTCCCTCGAGAACTTTTTTCAGGTCGTTGAAATATTGCTCCCGGTATTTAATTTCCTTTTCTATCGAATCAGTCCGCATCTGCAGCATTCGGAACTCCCTGATCTGTTTTGCATCGCCATAACCTGCTCCGGGCAGATAATACTTGAGCGGGGTAAAAACCAGCAGTGCAATGATCAATCCCACCAATACAACGAAAACCGTGCTTAAAAAAATATATACACTCAACCGGCTGAGCTTGAATTTCACCACTTCCTCGTACGTATCTTCATTCATCACCACCAACCGGTACCTGTTCCGGAGGCGTTTCAGCGTACTGTTGGCATACAATTTTGCCATAATTTCCTGTTGAGGCTTAAAATTAAGAAATGAAGCCGAAAAAGCAATTTAAAACCTGCATTTGAGTTATTTATGCAGATTCTTTAGAGCGTGTTTTTACCACCCCTTATAAAAAATCATTAAAGTACAGGAAAGCGGCATACATATCTACATTATTTACTAAAAAAGACCGATATTTAACCCGCTATTCAACCTTTTGATTCATGCTGAAGAAAACGATCAATACTTCTCTCTTTTTTTTATTATTTGTTTTATTCCCTGCGCTAGCCATGGCTCAGCCAACCTGGACATTTGATCCCTTTGGCAAAGAGAAGAAACCAGAGAAATTCGAGAACCGGAAACTGGGGTCTGAAAAAACAGCCGATAAGAAATTTACGGTGATGCGTAATTTTTACCAGAACAACATCACCCATTACAACTACTACTTCAATGCCAATAACCGGGTGAACATGGTTCTGGAAAGAGCCAAGATGGCGCAAAAGGAAGACTATTCGGGCCTGTTGCGTTTTTACCCGTACACCCTGGAAAATACTGCAGCGCAAAAAAGTGAACTCGATTCGGTGATCTATACAAGTACGGCTGGTATTCTTCTCCATGACCTGAGGAATGACTGGGTTGATAATATGTACATGCTCATTGGCAAGGCTTATTTTTTGCGCAATGATCTTGACTCAGCCATGATGACCTTCCAGTTCATCAACTACAATCTCTTTCCACGCAAAAGAAAAAATGACGATGATGACCGGGTAGTAGGTACCAACTCCGCAGCAAGTGGCTATAAAATATCTATTGCCAATAAAGAAAAAAGAAACATACTTCAAAAAGTTACCGCATTGCCCCCAAGCCGGAATGATGCGTTGATATGGCTAACCCGTACATTAATTGAACAGAATGAGATCGCTGAATCGGGCGGTTTGATAAATACATTACAGAATGATCCAAATCTTCCCAAACGCTTACAAAACGACCTGCAGGAAGTAACTTCTTACTGGTTTTATAAACAGGGCATTTACGACAGTTCCGCCGTTCACCTGGAGAAAGCATTGAGCAATGCCGATAACAAACAAGATAAAGCACGCTGGGAATTTCTGTTGGCACAACTTTATGAAATGAGCGGCGCATACGACAAAGCATCAGGCTATTACGCCAAAGCATCCAAGCACACAGTTGACCCGTTGCTGGACATTTATGCACAACTGAATGATGCAAAAATGATGAAGGGTGCCAGCAATCCAAAAGAGCTTGATAAGAGTATCAGCAATCTTTTAAAGATGGGAAGACGGGACAAGTTTGAAACATACCGCGACATCGTTTATTATTCCGCCGGCCAACTGGCGCTGAAGAAACCCGATACTGCTGCAGCCATCAACTATTTCAACAAAAGCCTCAAATACAACGAGAGCAATATCAATTACAAGAACAGGGCTTATATTCAACTGGGAGATATTGCTTACGACCGCAAGCAATACCGGCTGGCAGCAGCCATGTACGACAGCCTGCAAACAGGATCCGACTCAGTAATGGATAAACTGATCGCTAAAATACAGGATCGGAAGAATGCTCTTACCAAAATTGCCGAAGCCATCAGCAATATTGAAAGAGAAGACAGTCTGCAACGCATTGCAGCCATGCAGCCCGCTGAAAGAGATGATTATGTAAAGAAGCTGGTAAAACGGCTGCGAAAAGAAAGAGGCATGAAAGACGATGGCAGTTCGGGTGGAGATCTATTTTACACAGGAACCAATACCAACCAGCAGCCCACTGATCTTTTTGCCAGCAACAGCAACAAGGGCGAATGGTATTTTGCAAACAGTTCGCTCAAATCAAGAGGCTTTAGTGAATTCAAAAGCAAGTGGGGCAACCGGGCAAATGTTGACAACTGGCGCCGCAAAGCTGCTGCAGCAGCGGCAAATAATAATGTCCCGGGTGGTGCAAACCAAGCTCCCGGTAATTCTAAAGACAGTGCCAATAAAAAAAATGCATCGCAATCGCAGCCAACAGAGATCAGTTATGATGGCCTGATGAAGGACATTCCGCTGAATGAAGAAAAAATGGCAACCAGCAACGAAACCATTGCAACCAATATGGTTGACCTGGCCAAAGCATACCAGAACGACCTGGAAGAATACCGGCTTGCTGCAAACACCTATGAAGATTACCTGAAACGGTTCCCCGACCGTTTGCTGAACGGCGAGATCTACTTAGGCCTGTATTATTGCTACACAAAATTAGAAGACAAAGCAAAAGCAGACTACTACAAAAACCTGCTGAATAATAAATTCCCCAACAGCAGATCCGGCCAGGTAATAACCAATCCTGCTGCGGCAAACCCAACCGGCAAGAACCCGGCTGTGACAAAACTGTATGACGACATCTATACGCTTTTCATTGAAGGCGATTATGAAAAGGCAATGGCTGAAAAGAAAAAGGCCGACAGCCTGTATGGCGTAAATTACTGGACCCCGCAATTGCTGTACATTGAAGCGCTGCAACATGTTAAGAACAGGGAAGACAGTATTGCCATCAAAGGATTGCAATCGATCATTGATAATAATCCCAATTCTCCGCTCAGGGAAAAAGCGGCCACCATGATCGATGTACTGAAGAGAAGAGCAGAGATAGAAAAATATTTAACCAGCCTGGAAATAACCAGGGATATTGACGATAGCCTCGTACAGGTTCGGAATAATCCGGCGCCAGTTGTTCCAAAGCCTGTAACACCAGCGAAAGCAGACAGTGTTAAAGCAGCACCAGCACCCCCGCCATTAAGCAGTGGCCCCTTTGTTATGGCGCTTACATCACCGCACCATGTTATCATGATACTGGACAAAGTTGACCAGGTTTATGTAACCGAGGCAAAGAATGCTTTTACCCGGTATAACAGGGAAAACTATTACGGCCAGCCCATCAACATAATTAAAGATGTACTGGATGCCGACCGCAGCCTGCTGCTGATATCATCATTCCCCGATGCAACCGCAGCCCTGCAGTATTATGATAAGATAAAGAAAAGTGCAGCATCCGAAGTATCCTGGTTGCCGGCAAATAAATACTCATTTTTAATTATTACCGAGGAGAACCTGCAGAAGCTGAAAGCGAACAAGGATATAAGCGGCTACAAAAACCTGTTAAATACCCAGTTCCCCAACAAGTTTTAACGTGCTGCTGTTTAACCGGATAAACTCTTTTATTAGTTTTATGAAATGATGCCTGGTCCCCTGAACCTTCATTCATAATACACCACTCATAATTCATCAATTTCTATGAAACGTTCAGTTAGAATTCTATGGCGTGTTTTTTTTGGTGGCTTTTTACTTATTATACTGCTATTCCTTTGCGCCAATTTTGGGTTATTCGGCAAAATGCCGTCAATAACACAATTGCAGAATCCTGAGGCCGACCTGGCCAGCGAGATCTACTCCAGCGACGGCGAACTGATGGGTAAGTATTATTCCGAGAACCGGAGTGAAGTAAAGTATAATGAGCTTTCTCCATTCATCATACAGGCATTAATAGCTACGGAAGACCAGAATTTTTATGACCATTCGGGCATTGATGCCAGGGCTGTGGCAAGAGCAGTTATAAAACTGGGTACGGATGGCGGCGGAAGTCCGATCACCCAACAGTTAGCAAAAATGATATTGGGCCAGGGAAGAGGAAATATTATTAAGCGGGTGCTTGACAAGGTGAAAGAATGGATCGTTGCTGTAAAACTTGAAAGGAACTTCACCAAAGAAGAGATCATCACCCTTTACCTGAACCGGGCGCCCTGGGGTAATGTATACGGCATACGCAATGCTGCCCGTACTTATTTTCAGAAAGAGCCCAAAGACCTTAAAATAGAAGAAGCCGCGGTTTTGGTGGGCATGCTCAAAGGATTTATTTATAATCCCATCACCAGGCGGGAAGCTTCCATCAACCGGAGAAACACGGTGATAAACCAGATGGTGGTTTGTAAGCAGCATTATATAACCGAAGCAGAAGGAGACAAGCTGAAAGCAAAACCACTCATCACCTATTTCAAAAAGATCGATGAGAACGTGGGTATCGCCCCTTACTTCCGGGCAGAACTTGCTGATAAATTAAAAGACTGGTGTAAGACACATGAAAATCCCAAGACCGGCGAACCGTACAATCTTTATAAAGACGGATTGAAAATATACACCACCATCAACTCCCGCATGCAGCAGTATGCCGAAGAAGCCGTGGTACAGCACATGCCGGTGATACAGAAAAAACTGGATCAACTGATGAAAGTGAATGGTGATAAGATCTGGAAGGGACATGAAAGCACCATTGAAGCTGCTTTTAAATATACCGAGCGCTGGAAGAACATGAAAGACGATGATGTAAAAGAAGAAGACATCAAAAAAACATTTTATGTGCCCGTGAAGATGAAAGTATTTGCATGGAATGCCAAACGGGAAAAAGATACGGTGATGACGCCTTTTGATTCCATCAAGTATCACAAGAATATTTTACAGACTTCTTTCGCTGCCATGGACCCAAAAACGGGCGAAGTAAAATGCTGGGTAGGCGGCATTGATTTTAAATGGTTCAAGTTTGATCACATAACCACCAAAAGGCAGGTTGGCTCTACCATCAAGCCGCTCATTTATTCGCTGGCGGTTGAAGATGCAGGCTATACGCCATCCACGGAAATACCGGGCGGCCTTGTTCAATATGGAAAAGAAATGCGTACGTTCAGCGGCGGCGGTGGAACATTGGCCAACTGCCTGGCCAAATCAAAAAACACCGCTTCGGTACGATTGACAAACCTGGTTGGAGTAAAAAGAGTAATCGATTTTGCAAAAGAATGCGGCATCAAATCCCAACTCCCACCCTACATATCCCTTGCATTGGGTGCGGCTGAGATACCCATGCTGGAAATGCTGCAGGCTTATTCCATGTTTCCGAACAACAGTTATAATATTGAACCCATTTTACTTACACGGATTGAAGACAAGAATGGTAATGTATTAGCCCAGTTCACGCCTGAAACAAAACAGGTAATGAGTGAAGCCTCCGCTCACACCATGGTTCAGCTTATGCAGGGCGTGGTGCAGTTTGGTACGGCGCATTCGCTTAACAATTATAATATCCCGGTACAAAAAGCAGGCAAGACCGGAACCACCAACGACAATGCCGACGGATGGTTCATTGGGTATACGCCCGAACTACTTGCCGGTACCTGGGTGGGTTGCGAAGATCCTTTTATACGCATCTATGCCGGAACATCCGGAGGTAATGAAATGGCCTTGCCGAAATGGGGCATCTTTATGAACAAAGTGTATGCTGATAGTAAACTGGGCTATGGTAAAATAAAAGAGTTCCAGGTTCCTGCCAATCTTAAAAACGAAGAACTGTCGGCCGATGCCTGGGACAGAGTGGTTAACCAGGGAGACAGTGTTGGAACAGATGCCGGAAACGGAACCGCTGATGATTTCTTTAACCTCTTGCCTTCCACCGAAAAGATCGGCATTGAAAGCCAGATACCGAAAGCAGATTCGGGCAAACAGAAAAAGCCGGAGGATAAAAAAGGGAATACCCCCATTACAAACCCGGTAGATGATAAGACCAAAAAGCCGGTAAAAGCAAAACCGGCAAATGATTATTAGAAAGAGACCTCTGCTCAGGTTGAATTAACTTTTTAATACCGGGCAACTCCTTTCATCATTAACCAGGATTTATTAAAAGAAAGATGCACCATAAAAAAAGCCCCCTTATCCAGGGGGCTTTTAACTTAGTTATCTTTTATCAGTAATTTCTTACGGCCATTTCCACTCGCCTGTTCTTACCACGACCAACAGCGGTTTTGTTATCTGCAATTGGCTTGTCTTGTCCGTAACCGGTTGAAGTAAGGCGGCTCTCATCAATCCCTTTGCTTACCAGGTAGGCTTTAACTGATGCGGCTCTTGACTCAGACAAGGTTTGGTTCTTGTCGGCTTTACCGGTGTTATCAGTATGGCCATCGATATTTACTTTATAAGTCGGGTTTTCTTTTAAAATGGTAACCACATCATTCAGCTTAGGGAACGATTTAGCCAGTAATTTAGAACTGCCCGTAGAGAAGAATACATTCTGTGCAGCCTTATTCACCCTTTCAATGATCTTAGTGTCAATCACCGGGCAACCATAGTTGGAAGCGGGTCCTTTTTCATTGATACATTTATCTTCTTCATCATTCACCCCATCACCATCGGTATCAGGTACCGGGCAACCCTGGTAACGGGCTACACCAAATACGGTAGGGCATTTATCTTCTTCATCATTGATACCATCCTTATCGGTATCGGGAATAGGGCAACCCTGGTAGCGGGCAAGGCCTTTCACATCGGGACATTTGTCTTCGCCATCTGCAATGCCATCACCATCCCTGTCGGGGCAGCCTTGCAAAGCAGCCAGTCCTTTTACATCCGGGCATTTATCAAGCGAATCCAGTACACCATCGCCATCCCTGTCTTTTGGTGGCTCAACCACCGGGATTGGTACAACAACCGGGGCCGGTTCTTTCTTTTTGGTTAAGTTAGCAGCTACCCCCATACTGTGGTAAAAATGATAAGAAGCATTTTCGGTGATGGGAATCCGGTACTGCGAATTTAAAAGAAGATAAACTTCATCAATTAGCCTTACCTGTGCGCCAACGCCCACTGGCATGAAGGCACCATAATAGCCCCTGTATTTAGAACCTCCCACACCTGCGGTGATGAAAGGAACAAAGAAGTATTTGTCGGTAAACAATTTCAGATTAACCGTGGCGGCGCCTTCCAGCAAAAGACTTGGGTTTGCACGGAGTGGTTTCCCCGAAATGGGATAATTCACAAAAGAACCAGACAAAGTACCGGCAAAGTCAAGATTATTATTTAACCCCTGTATGTAACTTACAGCGATACCGGCGGTCATGTTTTTTGTCTTGTGCCATTCTTTCGACTTTAAAACGCTTGCCAGCCCGGCCGTGCGCAGGTTTGAGGCTGTACTGAAGTCGTTCATAAAGAAGTGAATTCCGAAGGAAGGACGTTTTTTATATTCTCCCTGGCCGAATGAGGTTGCAAACAAGCCCAGGGTCAAAAACACTAATAGGATTTTCTTCATAATTGTTAGTTTTCTTAAACGCAACAAAAATAGCTGCTTCAACTCAAAACGTGAAATATTTTACCAACATAATTAAAACTGCTTTTCAGCGCTTATTTTATCAGAATGAGGCTTTTATGAGCTTTATACCCTATTGGACATCATTTTTGTCAACAACCTCAACTTTTACACGGGTAAGACCCCGGGAAACAAAACCCAGCGAGTGCGCCGCTGCCCTCGTCAGGTCAACCACTCTTTTCATTTTAGGATGTATGCGGTCATTCACTTTTACCAGTACAGATCTTCCATTCCGGAGGTTAGTAACTTTTATACGGGTTCCAAGGGGCAACACATTGCAGGCACAGGTAAACTTCTTCTGGTCAAATATCTCCCCGCTGGCCGTTTTTCTGCCGTTGAACTTGTTTGCATAAAAACTGGCCTGTCCGTAAAAAGTACGGGTTGTTTTTTTAGGTACAGGCGCCGCAGGGACTTTCCCTTTTTGTGCATGCAAGCCAACCGGGCAAAGAAAAAAAAGCAAAAGCAAAATGATAATACCTGGTGTGCGCAACCGATGATCTATTATGAAAACAGGTTTCATGAACATGATTTAAAGATAAGGCAAATAACGGGTAAGCAAAAGCATCATTTTTTTGCAAAATACTTTTCCATCAGCAACTTATCCTCGCCGTAAATGTCGTCGTAGAATTTTATCTTCCCGTCTTTCCCTTCGCAGGAAAAATAACGGATGAACAGGGGTATGCGATTTCGTACATCAATGCGCCGGCGGTCTTTCTTTGCTATCCAGTTCTTAATGGAATCAGTAGTGTATTTTACTGATTCTTTTTTCTGACTCAGCATCACACTGTCGTTGTTTGCAATGTAGTAAGCCAGTTTCTGCCATTCCTGCACCCGCACACATCCGTGACTGAATGCCCGGGAAGAATTTTTAAACAGGTAACGCTGGTTCGTATCGTGTAAGTAAACAGCATATTTGTTATTAAAATTGAACTTGATAACGCCAAGTGAATTATCATCGCCACTGCCCTGCATAACCTTGTATGGAATGCCCCGGGAATATTTTTCCCAACTCACCGTATTCGGATCAACTTCATCGCCGTTCCTGTCTAATAACATCAGCCCGATCTTTTTAAGATAGTTGGGATTCTTTTTCAGCTTAGGAAGGTATTGTTTAACAATGATGCTGGTAGGCACCGTCCAGGTTGGATAGGTAACCATATCCGAGATCTCTGCATTAAGCAACGGTGTTCTTGTTTCGGGTTTACCGCAGATCACTTTCGATTCAAAGACCACCGTATCGCTTTGCACCATCCACAAATAATAACCGGGCAGGTTAACCCAGACATATTTTTCCGGCATCTTTGCAGGCAACTGTTTGTACCTGTCGAGCGTGATGGCGATGCGTTTAAAACGCTCCACATCATTATTGTTGAGTGCATTTACCAGGATCCTGCCATACTTACCATCGGCAGTCAACCCTTTCTTCTCCTGGTATTTTTTTATGGCGGCTGATAACTGTGCTGAATCAGGCAACTTTTCCGTAAAGCCGATGCAATTGCTTTCCGCCAGTCTTTTCTGCAATAATTTAATAAAGAATGCAGAATCCTTTGCATCGCCTTTTTTATACGGGTACCGCACATGTGTAAATGTGCGCTGGTCCATGCTGTCGAGAAATGAACGGATCCCCTTTTTCAATTCCCAATATCCCTTCTGTTTGGGTTGCAGGGCATCAAGTATTACACTGAACTGTTTTTTTTCGATGATGCTTTTAAGTGTTGCAGCATAAAAACCATCTTTAAGTACCGAATCTTTATTCAGTGAAACACTGTCTCTTTTTAGCCGGCCCACTTTAAGATCTTTGATCGCCTGTACCAATCCGTCGGTAAGCAGCAGGTCGGCTTTTGTCCATAAAACTGCATCCATCCGGCTGAGTGAATCGGCATCCAGTTTATCCTTAAGCAATTTCAATTTGCTGAAATGATAATCCTCCGGGAAAAATCCCTGCAATTCTGCCTGTTC
>Ga0209023_10000740_pt1 | contig 47123 bp, 28 predicted proteins | sample LakOneMetagenome_FD_187468 | JGI IMG/M metagenome (GOLD analysis project Ga0209023, IMG submission 187468) | Freshwater and sediment microbial communities from Lake Erie, Canada (SPAdes) (version 2) | ecosystem: Environmental > Aquatic > Freshwater > Lentic | place: Lake Erie, Canada...
GATTCCGCTGCGTTTCCGAATACCACAACGCCCACACCAGCCCAAACGAGGTCGGCTCGGCGTGTATCCCGTGCGTTCGCCCGATCTGCGGCGTGTCTTTAAATTCGAATGCCCGCCGTTTCAATACGACGAGCAAAGCGTCGAGTTTCGTCAGCAACAGATCGCAAGCATCTTTCAGCAACAAAGCATTCGCCGTATCGACAACATCGCTCGAGGTCAGTCCATAATGCACAAACCTCGCCGCGTCTCCGATATTCTCGGCCAGATTCGTCGTAAAAGCGATCACGTCGTGGTCGGTCGTTTTCTCGATCTCGGCTATCCGCTCGACCGTAAACGCCGCCTTTGCCTTGATCTGCTCCACAGCCTCAGCCGGTATCGTCCCGTCCTCAGCATGGACCTCACAAACCGCGATCTCCACATCCAGCCACTTCTGAAACTTGTTCTGAAGCGACCAAACCGCCCCCATTTCCGGCAATGTATATCTTTCTATCATGTACTACGAGTTTATTTTAGCTTGCCCAAAATTGAAAGTTCGCACCCATCAGTGCGAACAAGACTCTGTAGCGGCGTCTGGAAATGTTTTATCATCTACTACCACTTGTCGTTTGTTACCATCGCTGGGCTCGTATAATAATTGATCGAGAACCAAAATAATTTCGTTGGACACCTTTTTTGATAAGGAGATCTCGATGAGCGATCAGGAATTTGAAACTCCCGGCGGTGGGAATAGTGACTTGATGAATGTTGTCAGCAAGGTGCCTGCGGTAACGCTGGTTTTCTGGATCATTAAGATACTCGCGACCACGCTCGGTGAGACCGGCGGAGATGCGGTGACGATGTCGTGGCTCGGTGAGACAACGGAAGAGGCGACCGGCACTGGTTATCTGATCGGAACGGCGATATTTGGCACGATCTTTATCGTCGCCGTGCTTGCACAGATGAAGGCGAGCAAGTTTCATCCGCTGCTTTACTGGTTTACGATCGTCGCGACGACCACCGTCGGCACGACAATGGCCGATTATCTGACCAGATCGCTTGGTATCGGTTACGCAGGCGGCTCGTCAATACTGCTCGTCTGCGTGATCGCGTCTCTGCTCGTCTGGCTGTGGTCGACCGGCAGTATTTCGGTCGAGACCGTCAACACGCCCAAGGTCGAGATATTCTACTGGGTGACGATAATGTTCTCGCAAACGCTCGGCACGGCACTCGGCGATTGGGTCGCGGACAATGACGACCTCGGCTATCTCGGAGCAGCGGCGATCTTCGGCAGCATATTACTTATTACGGTTTTGCTCTTTTTCTTTACGAAGATCTCGCGTGCATTACTTTTCTGGATCGCTTTTATCACAACGCGTCCGCTCGGCGCGGTCGTCGGCGATTTCCTTGACAAACCCGTCGAACACGGCGGCCTCGAACTCAGCCGAACGGTCGCGACCGCAGCCCTGCTGGTCGTGATCGTGGCTTTGATCTTTATCTTTCCACAGAAAGCCGCGGAGGAATCGCATTGACCCGTTTCAGCCTGATAATTTTGTTCATCACGGCGGCGTTTGCTTCTATCGCAATGGCTCAGGGCGGGCCGCCGATGATCACCGATGACACTGGCACTGTTCCCAAAGGCCATTGGGAGATAAATACCGCGTTTACTTTCGAACGTACCGAAGACGGCAGCCTGTTCGGTACGCCGCTGCTTGATGTTAATTACGGCTTTGCCAAAAACATGCAGCTCAAGGTCGAAATTCCCTGGCTCGTCTCGCAACCCAACGGCGGCAGCCGCGTAAACGGCATAGGCAATATGAACATCGGCGTCCGCTGGCGTTTTCGCGACGAACGCGAGCACCATCGCGTAGCACTCTCGATGTATCCGCAGATCGAATTCAACACACGCAATTCATCCGTCCGCCGCGGCCTCGTCGACAAAGGCCCCGAGTTCCTGTTGCCGCTCCAGATCCAAACGCAGATCGGCAAGTTCGGTATCAACGGCGATGTCGGCTATCGTTTCAAACGCGGCGCCGACGAGATGATCTACGGCGTCGTTGTCGGACGACAAGTAAGCGAGAGAGTCGAACTGCTCGGCGAGATCCACGCGACCGGTCCCGCGAAAGCTCTCGGACAGAGCGAGGTCGTTTACAATTTCGGCACGCGCGTCAAACTCACCACCCACGCGACGCTCATCCTATCCGGCGGCCGCAGCCTCCGCCCCAACCACGACCCGCTCTTCATCGCCTATTCAGGCATCCAATTCACGTTTTGAGAACGGGACAGTGATCACGACAGTCCAGCAAACGTCTTGCGGATTCCCTCCGTAGTTTTATATACTCGTAATCGACTTTTGTATTCTTACATCATACTTTTGTTAATACGCAATATATTTTTGTCTATTCGTATGGTATTTTTATCTTCATTCGCTATCATTTTGTAAACTCGAATCTGCATTTTACATATTTGTAACATGCTTTTATACTTTCGAAGAGTGGTTTTATACTATTGCAAAGTAGTTTTATACAATCTGAGGTGACAGATGCTTATCTTTAACTTACAACGTGTTTTTGCCCTTCGCGGGATCGGAAATCCTTATTCACAGCTTGTAAAGATCGGTATTTCGCGGCCTACAGCGTGGAATTTGCTTGAAAATAACGTGAAAAGTATTCAGGGAAAGCATCTCGAAAAGATATGTGAGTACCTGCGTTGCGAACCGAACGACCTCTACGAGTGGAAACCCAACCGCAACACCGTAAATGCCGAAGATCATCCGCTAAAAGCCCTCCGCCGTGACGGAAAGCCATCAAACTACAACGAATTGATCCGCAACATCCCGCTCAACAAGATCGATCAGGTCGAAGGGCTTCTCGCGGGGCTGCAAAACGGTGAGATCACTGACGAATAGCTCGTTCACCTCACCTGATCACACATCTCACATCATCATTCGACGGCCTTTTTTTCTTTCACGAGGTCTTTGGCAAAGAAGAAGAAAAGGGCAAACAATTGCAGGCTGATGGCGGCATACGTCGCGAGGCTCGACCATTGCGAAAGGCTCGCCCGCTTTTCGCGCAGTTCGGCGAGTTTTGCATTGTTTGCGTCGTAATTGGTCAGATATTGGCTGATCAGATCGCGAAAATGCGGAGCCATGACGCCCGTTATGTCAAGGGTTTTGCGTTCCGCGAGTGCAGGGTCTTTAGCGAATGCCGTGAGTTTATCAACTTCGCGTCCGAGTTCGTCGGCAGGTGAATACGCCGCGAACATCGCGTCCGCTTCATCGCTGACGCGTTTAGCTTCCGCGGTCTTTCCTTCCTTTTGCAGTTTCTCCGCCTCATGGATCTTATCAATGATCGGCAGCATCGCCGCGACCTTCGCCGTCTCCGAACGCAGCAGTTCCGTTTCCGAAACATCGTTCACCGCAGAATAAAATCCCTTCAGATAATCCTGCAGGAACATGAGCGAATCTTGCCCCGCGAGACTATGCTCTTCGCCGGTCGAGAGTTTGGACATGTGATGCATCACCCGAAACAGGTCGAATTTAAGATCTGCCCGATCAATGTCCGCCGTCTGCGTCCGAATAGACGTCTCAAGCCGCGATATCTCGCCGTCAACACCGCGCAAGCGTTCGTTGATACCCGAAACGACGAGCAGATTTGTCGCCACAGACAGCACGGACAAGGCAAAGCCCAAAACTAACCACGTTTTGTTACTGATGCTTTTCATAGTGGAAGATTATTTGTTTATTTTATTTGATCCGTTTGAGACTTCCCTGCCCGCTGATCTGGCGATTTCCTGCAACCTTTTCCATCTGCGACATCGCACGTAGAAGATTTTCGCCGAGAACTTTCTTAACATCAGTCTCCGAGTAGCCGCGTTTGAGCATTTCGTAGGTAACCAGGACGAGGTCTTCGGCCCCATTCATGCCCGCGGGAAGGAACGGAACGCCGTCGAAATCGGAGCCGATGCCGATGTTGTCGATCCCGGCAATGTCACGGATGTGGTCAATGTGATCGACAATGCGTGTGTACGGCGCGACGTAGATCGGATTGTCGGCAAAGAGTTTGCGTTGAGCCTCGTTGTAAGCCTTCGGATCGTCTTTGAATTGCTCTTTGAGGGCGTCGAGCTGCGGTTTGAGCTTGGCGGCGCGGTCGTTTTCCTCTTTGTTTGTGCGGGCGTCAAGGAACGACGGATAAAAATTGATCATGATCACCCCGCCGTTTTTCGCAACGCGCTTGAGCACGGCGTCGGAGACGTTTCGCGTGTGGTCGTTGAGGGCTCTCGCACACGAGTGCGAAGCGATCAGCGGTGCCGTCGAAACGTCGAGAGCGTCATTCATCACCTTTTCCGAAACGTGCGAGATGTCGATGAACATCCCCAAACGGTTCATCTCGCGGACCACGTCTTTGCCAAAATCGGACAGCCCGTTGTTCTTTGGCGTATCACGATGTGCGTCCGCCCAATCGTGCGTCACGTTGTGCGTCAGCGTCATGTAGCGGACGCCGAGACGGTAAAATTCGCGCAAGGCAGGCAGCGAATTCTCGATCGCATAGCCGCCTTCGATGCCCATCAGCACGCACATTTTGCCGCGCTTCTTTGCATTGCGGATTTCGACTGCAGTGTCGCAGCGGACGAGTTGGTCGGGATATTTCTCGGTCGCTCGATACGTCACATCGATCAATTCCATCGCCCGCCGCATCGCTCCGCCATTTTTGAGTGTCGTTCCCGAAACGTATATCGAAAAGAATTCCCCCGTGATCCCACTCGCCTTAAACCGCGAGAGGTCCGAGTGAAACGGGTCTCCGTCGTCATGATATTTCCCTGTCGAGGGCGTCGCCAGATCATAATCCTGCTCCGCCATCGGCGTCGGAATATCGTTGTGCCCGTCAATTACGATGGCTTTCTTGTGAATTTTCAGTGCCTTTGCCCAAATGGCCGGATTGGCGTCTTTCGGCATTGTCTGAGCGAACGAAACAGCGGTGAACGAGAGCAACAGCAGGAACGAGATGAGCTTTTTCATATAAAACTTTGCGATGGAGATTTTCGTTAAGTTTAGCGTGTTTTTGCGAAAATCATAAATGTAAGAGATTCAGGCGTGTTAAACATTATTGAAAATAAAACTAGTCACCCGCGTTATCTAAATGTTATTATGAACGTTGGCGAGTAGCCGAACCGCTCAGTTCGTCTACTCCAAAACCCCGACTTCACCGCAGTATATCACCCTTTTCCGGCAACAAATGGCCGCAACTTCGAACGGCTCAACCACCGAAAATTTCGCGGAACTTACCCCCATCTAACGGCCTCTATGGCAAATAAAAAGGCAACGGAAAAGATAATCCAATCGCAGACCGGCGATAATACGTTTCAGCGTTTTATCGAAAATCTGCCGGTGATGTTCTATGCCGTCGGCCCGGAACCGCCTTATACGCCGATATACATCAGCCAGACTTTTGAAAAATTTGGTTATCCGCTCGATGAATGGACAACAAACCCAAAGATCTGGGACGAGGTCATTCACATTGACGATCGCGAACGCGTACTCAGCGGCACACGCGAAGCGATGCGACGCGGCGAAGGCATCGACTACGAATACCGCGTCGTCGGTCGCGACGGCACACTGTTTTGGGTGCGTGACCGGAGCTGTTTTATCACGGACAAAACGGGTAAAAAGATCTGCTGGCAAGGCGTGATCCTCGATGTCACCGAACGCAAGGTCGCGGTCGAAGAACTGCAAAAACGCGAAAAGCTCTACCGCACCCTCGCTCGCACCATTCCCAAAACGGCCGTTATTCTCTTCGACCACGATTACCGTTACACGCTTGCCGATGGTGAACAGCTAAAGAATCACGACTATTCGACCGAGATGTTTGAGGGCAAGACACTATTCGAAGTGTTCCCGCCTGAGATCGCCGACGAATGGTCGCAATATTATGAGCGCGCTTTGAACGGCGAATTGGTCGTTCTGGAATTTGATAACCAAGACGGTGCTTTTCAGGTAAATGTGATGCCGGTTCGTGACGACGATGACGAGATATTTGCCGGAATGGTGATGTGGCAGGACATTACCGAACGCAAACGCGCCATCGACGCTTTGCAGGAAAGTGAGACGCGATACCGCCGTCTGGTTGAAAATGCGAACGATATTATCTACGTCCACGACCTCGCGGGAAATTACATTTCGATAAACGAGGCCGGCGAGCGTATCTTCGGCTACACCCGCGAAGAAGCGTTAAAGATGAATATGTCCGAGATCGCGGCTCCCGAGCATATCAAGGTCGTCAAACGCAATCTCGCCAAAAAACTCGGCGGCAGATCGAAACAAACCTCGTACGAGATCGATTGCATCAAGAAAGACGGCAGCCGCATCACGCTTGAGGTCAATAGCAGCATCATCGAGCAAGACGGCGTGCCAATAGCGGTCCAGGGCATCGGACGCGACATTACCGACCGAAAATTAGCTGAAGAAACTAGTCGAAAGAACGAAGAGCGTTACCGCGATCTGTTCGAAAACGCCAACGACCTGATCTATACGCATGATCTCGAAGGCAATTTCACTTCCCTCAACCGAGCCGGTGAACGCATCACCGGCTACAGCCGCGACGAAGCGTTGAAAATGAACATCGTCCAGGTGGTCGCCCCGGAATTCCTCGACGCCGCCCGCACGATGACGGCGCGCAAGATGGAAGAAGATCTGTCGACGACCTACGAACTCGAAATAATCACAAAAAAAGGCGAGCGCGTCATACTAGAATTGAGTACGCGGCTGATCGTTTCCGATGGTTTACCGATCGGTGTTCAGGGCATTGGCCGCGACATTACCGAGCGGCGTCAGGCCGAGGCTTCGCTGCACAATACGGTTTCGCTGTTCGCCTCGACTTTCGAATCGACCGCCGACGGTATCGTCGTGATGAGCCTTGATCGAAAGATCGTGACCTGCAATAGAAAATTCCGCCAGATGTGGGGCGTCAGCGACGCCATGATCGCAAGCGGCGATGGCCACAAACTCGGTAAATTTGTTGGCTCACAGCTCAAAGATCAGGAAGCGTTCATCCGCCAGCTCGACGACGTTTACTCCGACCCCATGTCGTCCGCGTCCGAGATATTAGAACTAAAAGACGGACGCATATTCGAACGTTATTCACAGCCGCAGTTTCTCGAGGGAAAGCCGGTCGGCCGCGTCGCGTCTTTCCGCGACATCACCGAACGCAGCCAGGCCGAAGAAAAGCTTCGGCATTACGCTCTGCACGATACGCTGACCAATCTGCCGAACCGCGTCGAGTTCATGAACCACCTCCGGCAGGCTGTCGAGCGTTCACTGGGCAATGAACACGCCCGCTTTGCCGTGCTCTTTCTCGACCTCGACCGCTTCAAAGTGATAAACGACAGCCTCGGCCACGCGACCGGCGACAAACTGCTCATCGCTCTCGCCGAGCGTTTGCGGTCGTGCGTCCGTCCGGGCGATGTGGTCGCGCGGCTAGGCGGCGACGAATTTACCATTTTGCTAAACCGCAGCGGTTCGATAAACGAGGTCGCGAGCGTCGCCGATCGTTTGCAGTCCAAGATCGCACAGCCGTTTCGCATCGATAACTACGAGGTCTTCACGTCCGCGAGCATCGGCATTATTATGTCTAGCGACAATCGCCGCGAGCCCGAAGATTTTCTCCGCGACGCCGACGCCGCGATGTACCGTGCAAAAGAATCGGGCAAGGCACGTTACGAGATATTCGACCGCGACATGCACGTCCGCAATATGAATCTGCTCCAGGTCGAAACAGACCTGCGGCACGCCGTTGAGCGAAACGAATTTGAAGTGCTGTATCAGCCGATCGTGTCCCTTGAAACAGGCTCGATCCGTGAATTCGAGGCTCTCATCAGATGGCGGCATCCAGTACATGGCCTCGTCAGCCCTAACGAATTCGTTCACGTCGCCGAGGAGACGGGGCTGATAATCCCGATCGGGCGCTGGATACTCCAGGAATCGTGCCGCCAGATCGTCCGCTGGCAGGAAAACTTTGAGCATCCGCTGTCGATCAGCGTCAATCTTTCGGCAAAGCAGCTAATGCACCCCGACCTGACCGAACAGGTCGCCGCGATACTCTCCGAAACCGGCCTCAACCCGCGTCAGCTCAAACTCGAGGTCACCGAGACCAACGTCATGGAGCACAGCGAACGCGCTCTCGCCGTTTTGAGCGTGCTCGACTCACTCGGCATCTCGCTCTCGACCGACGATTTCGGTACTGGATATTCGAGTCTCTCTTATTTACAGCGGTTTCCATTCGACCGTCTCAAGATCGACCGTTCGTTCATCGACAAGATGGACGAAGGCGAAAAATCGATCGCCATCGTCAAGACCATCCTGATGCTCGGCGAAAACCTCAACATCGAGGTCGTCGCCGAAGGCATCGAAACCCAACAGCAACTCGAAACACTCCGCTCCCTCGGCTGCCGCCTCGGCCAAGGCTACCTCTTCTCCCGCCCCGTCGACGCCCCCACCGTCGAACAAATGCTCCGCGATTCCCTCACCCAGAAAACCCCTTCAACCCCACCAACCTTCCCCCAAAATCCCCCACTGATAGAACTCCCCGAGATCCAGTAACATCCAACATCAAAAAAGCCGCAAGCAATAACGCCTGCGGCTTTCTCATTTTTGTACACCAATCATCGTCTTTAGCGATCAACAGATCGCATTCTTGCTATTGTAGTCAAGAGTCAAACTACAGAGATCGGAACCAGAAAGACAGTAGCCGGAATTGTAAATCCCGACTACTGCCTTCTGTTTTCTCCTGCCGTCTACGGACTACTGATCACTGCGGATCAGCGACAAAGTCGACGTCGTTGATGCTATCCGTTAGACTGATAGCCCTGGTCGGCACCTGGAATACAAACCGTTTCGAGTTAACAGTCACGATATAGGTGTCGCCGGCTTCCAGGTTGTCGATCGTATAGTAGCCGAGCGAACCTGTCCGGACAAATACCGGCGAAGGCAGGCTGCCACCCTGAATCGAGATGATCGCGTTCCTGATACCGTTTCCACTCGCAGTCGTGACACGTCCCGAGATCGAGGCCGCCGCCGCAGTCGGAATGAAAAATTCATCCGCACCGATATCGACCTGAACGACGAGTGAATCGCTCGGATTTGGCCTCGGATTGCCGTCAAAATCGTATGGGAAAGCAGCAATCGGAGTTCCGACGTTTCTTGCCGTGCTCGCCGCTCCAATATGCAGATTTGTGAGCGGGTCGGCGAACAACGGATCGACCTCGATCGAATTCGCGTCGTCGGCAACCGCCGCCTGCCAGGCCGACACGTCAACATAACTCGTTCCCGACGCTGTTGACAATGAGCCGCTTCGGAATCCGCCATCATTCGCCCCCGTTGACCAGAAGTCGTTAAAGTTCGAGTCGAGGTTGGCGAATGTGGTTGTTACCATTCCGATTGCGTAGCTAACCGCATTTACGCCGCCGCCGCTTGCGGTCTGAGAGGTATAGAAGATATTATTCTTCAATTCCACAATAGGGTCAGTGCCGGTGATAGCAATGCCGTAGCTGGGCATCTGACTCGCTACTAACGGATCACGATCACCTGTCATCGAAACCGCATTGTAGTAAAGCTTCGTGCTCGATCCGGCCGCCCCGACAACATATATTCCCGCCACAATATCGGGCGAAGTTGACGGTGCCGTAACGCCGGTTATCATATTGTTGACGATCGTATTTGCTCCGAGCGTGCCCCCGGCAACAGCGATACCCGACGCAGAGAAACCGGTCGTGCTCGCACTGTTAACCCCGCTGATCTTATTTCGATTAACGATTGCGTTGGAGACACCACCGCTTGTCGAGTTTGTGGTGTCAATACTCTGAGTTCCGACACCGATACCGATCGCGTCCGCCGACTCGTTGGTCGAAATGCCGTTAATGCTGTTTCGGTTTATCTGTGCTCCATCGTCATTAAACACGAGGATCCCCACGCGCCGCGTACGGTCCGTTGCAAGCGCCGAAGTTTCATTCATAACGATCGACGTACCCGTGTTCGGCGTTGCCGCTTGTCCTGCCGAATAGATACCGAAGATGGTTCGTCCGACAAAACAATTTTCAACCCGGTTTCCGTTATTCGGACCCGTTGCAGCGGTACCCGGCGTTGCTCCGCCGAGCGAAATACCGATCAGGCTCGTAGTCGGATCTTGTCCGAGAACTCTGACGTTCCTTATCCTGTTATTCTGTGCCCCGTTTGCTCCATTTGAACCAACCGAGATCACAACAGCCGAAGTTCCCGCGTTCGTGTTTTGAATTGTCAATTCACGAAAAGCGTTATTACCACCAACGGTTACCGCCGTTGCGCCGGTCGTCGACCCGTCAATGGTCACGCCGTCCGCGCCGTTTAGTCTGATCAACCCGCCGTTGAACGAACCCGTAATCGTACGGGGCGCACCGCTCGGCTTGATCAATACGGTAAATCCGCCCGCTAGTTCATTGAGGGCGTTTGTGCCCAATTCGCCCGTCAGGTCTGAGGTAATATTGATGGTGACATTTCCGGACGCACCTGCCAGGTTTAATGCCTCAAAGATACCGTTCGCATTTGTTAGTGACGTATAGTTTCCGCCACTGCCAACTGTGTAAGTTCCGCTAAACGGCGGAGGAACGTCGGTGATAGTCACCACAGCGGAACTCGGCGAACCAAGGGTCGCCCCGCCAGTTGGACCTGAGATCGTAAAATTGAACGTTTCACTCGGATCGATAACCGCATCGGTGCAAAGCGTCACCGAGGCAGTCTGCGTACCGGCCACGCCGTTTGCCCAGTTTAATGTTCCGCCAGTATTTACGTAATCAACCCCACCACCGCAGGCCGCTCCGCCAGTTGCAGTTACATCCGCCATCGCGAAGGAAACCGAAACGGCGCCGGTTGTTCCGAGCGTTCGCGTCGCTGAAATGACGACGCTCGTGCCTTCGTTCCCGCCGAAAGTGACCGCCGACAACTGGATCTGTCCCGGAGCCGCAGCCGTTGCTCTTTCGTCGGCGCCGATCTCATACGCACCTTCCAGAGGACGCGAGTCGTTGTCAATGTCGTTTGTCACACTCGCGATCGTCGCACCAATGTTGAGCAGAGGCGAAGTACCGGGAATATGCAGATCGGTCGCAGAATTATATGTCGGGTCAACTTTTACGCCGGCGTTGTCATTTGTGCCGGCAGCCGACAAAGTGCTTGAATACGCACGGAAATTAGTCGACGGCGTCGTCACCGTCGGATCGAAATTCGCCTGAGTATAGAACCCTGTGCCCGAAGTCGTGCCGACCTGAGCAACGCCCTGCGTTGCCGTCGGAGCCGCACCGTTGAAGTAGTCATTATTGTTTATTGTCCAGTTGTTTGCTGAAGTACCGCCGGAAGCGAGAAAGAAACCCACGAACGCGGAAGTCGCACTGCCGTTTGTTTGGGAATTAACACAGGCATTATTGCGAATGTCCAACCCGGTCAAAGTATTTGAAATGATCGTAAAGCAAGCCGTTACCGTCGGCGTCGCACCCGGGATCGTGCCGTTCATGTTGATACTGTTGTTGTAGATCAAATGATTCAAACCGGCGGCTACGCGAATACCGGTGGCATTGAACGTCGTGCTGTAAAAACCACCCGATGTAGTATCCACGGTAACATTGCTGACAAAGTTGTTCCGAACCGTTTGACCGTTGCCCGCGGCAAGGCTGATTCCGTTGGCGATCCAGAAATCCGGAGCATTGTTTTTCGCGCGGTTTACCTTATTGCGTTCGATAGTAAAGGTGCCACTCGCACTGACACTGCCGACATCGATGGCACGGTTCGCTCCACTTGTGCTACTGGCAATAAAACTTTCGATGTAAACTGTGTTCAGCGCGATCGTGCCGTTAGCAGAACCCTGCGCCGTAATTCCAACCGAATATACCTGATCAGCCGCACTCGCGGTTGAGTTTCCTATCAAATTATTGGTAATTGTAACTCCGGGGAAAACGGTCGTTGCCGACCCCTGAACGGCAATACCTCGTCCAGCCGTTTGGACGTTATTATTGTCAATAAGCAAATTGTTTCCCGTCGCCCCGGTGCCTGCAGTTGTCGTAACAGTAGCAATTGCGCTCGGAGCGGTCGTTGCGGCCACGGTTGATGCACCGCCTCCCGCCAAAATGCCATAAGTCGTATTTTCCGTTCCGGAGGAACTGGATGCTCCCGAAACGTTTCTGCCCGTGGCACTTCCATTCACGTTTACATTTTTGATTATATTGTTATCCGCACTGGTAACGATCGTCGTCGCTAACGCGATGCGGATCACAGATGTAAAAGTAGCTGTGTTCGCAGCGGTGTTGGTGATCGTCAGGTTGCGGTTCGTGCCGCCCGTGTTAGGGTTGTCGCCGTCGATCGTGACGTTGTCTGCTCCGTTTAGCTCGATCAATCCGCGTCCCGTCGATGTCGGACCCGAAATCGTCACGCCATCCACGACCGGACGAATCAATATCGAAGTGTAGCTCGCCGAGCCCGCACCCGAGCTGTTCAGAACGATCGCTCCTGTTTCCGTAGTGTTGGCGGAAATATCGATCGTAAGTGCTCCGGTGTGCGTCCCGGCGTTGATCGCCGCGACAGCTGCCCCGAGCGTTGTGTAGCCTGTCGCTCCGGGATTTACTGTTACTTGTGCCGACGCACTTAATGCTGCGATCGAAACGATAAAGATCGCGATTGCAATAATGAAAAATTTCTTCGACGATTTTCGGTTTGACATAAACTTGACCCTGAATCAGGGATTTGCTCCTCTCAATTTAAATACAATGCGACACAGCGTGAAATACTGCGTTTTTGCACAGCAAAAACTAGCTCTACGGCGAAAATAAAGATTACCGGCAAAGCTCCGGGAAACTCTATTTTATGGACTTTTCTCGGCAATTATATTCGAATTTCGTTCAAAGTCAAAATTTTTAACTCGGATCCGGCCTGCCCCACAACGCCGATCAAGCCACGAGGAAGGCCCCTTCGAAAAGTTAGGGGCGAAGGGCTTTCGACTTACCACTAAATCCCCGCACTGTTGATCGGTTGGTGGTGATCGAAAGGTACCAGACCCGCGTTTTTCGGTGACGGGCTGGGATGGTGGGCCATTTTCCAATGGGAGAGATGGGTGGCGATGGGATTTTGTTGGGATTTTGACAAATCGGCCGCCTGCGAAGGTTTTTAGACACGTTTTTTTAATTGTCACAGACCCTTTATTTATTGTCACAGAGGCCGTTTTGGAGCGTCACAACGCTCCAAAACAATGTCACAAGTGCCTCAAAAACCTGTCGCAGAGCCCGATTTAACGGCCATTTCTTCAATTTTGTTGATCTAAATGTGGTACGTACCACAACTATTCCAAACATATAAAAAAACACGATTGGTCATTTTCGAACCTAACGCGGTTTCGCGTTTTTGACGTATTTGTCGAACCAGTTGACCATCTCGTACAGGACGTGTTCGGTCGTCTCTTTGGCTCGATAGCCGTGGGCTTCGAGCGGGAGCATGACGAGACGGGCTGTGCCGCCGAGGCCGCTCATGGCGGCGTAGAGGCGTTCGGACTGAATAGGGAACGTGCCCTGATTGTCGTCCGCCTCGCCGTGGATCATGAGCAGCGGGTCCTTGATCTTGTCCGCGTAAAAGAACGGCGAGACATCACCGTAGAGCTTTGGTGCCTCCCAAAAATTACGTCGTTCCGATTGAAACCCGAACGGCGTCAGCGTCCTGTTATACGCTCCGCTGCGGGCTATCCCGGCCCGGAAAAGCCGCGAATGCGCGAGCAGATTGGCCGTCATAAAAGCACCATAGCTATGCCCGCCGACCCCGATACGGTCGCGATCGACCACGCCCATCTCGACGCCTTTATCGATCGCCGCCTTGGCCGAATCGACGATCTGCTGGACGAACGTATCGTTGACCGTTAACGGATCACCCACGATCGGCATCGTCGTATCGGCCATCACGGCGTAACCCTGGAGCAAAAAGAACAGTTCCGAGTAAGAACCGATCTGCGTAAACCGGCTCGTCGAACCCGAAACCTGCCCGGCCGTCGAGTTATCGGTAAACTCCAGCGGATACGCCCAAACGACCGTCGGCAGGCGCGTTCCCGGCTTATAACCCGGCGGCAGATAGAGCGTGAACGAGAGATCAACGCCATCGGCGCGTTTGTATTTGACGAGCTGTTTCGAAATGCCCCGAAGCTGAGGCGTCGGGTCTTTGAATTCCGTCAACTTTTTGTCGTAGACAGCGATGCAGTTGGTTCCCGCCGGACAACGCATGTGCATATAGAGATTCGGCGGCTCGATCGGTGATTCGCGGCGAGTGATAAACTGGCTGCCGTCGTCATTGGCCATCGCGACAAAACTCTCGTACGAGTCTTTTTCGCTGCGAAATATCTCTACGGACTTCTGCGTATTTAGATCAAAACGCCTAAGGAACGGCCGGTCGCCATCCGGTGATGCTCCCTGACCTGTCAGAAAGATGTCGCTGCCATTCATTCGGATAAGTTGGCTGCCATTTTGCATCACCTTGGTCACCGGCTGGCCGATATCGTTGTAGCGGTCGTTGACGTTGGTGTCCGAAATGACTCGGCCGCTCACCGGATTACGATAATCGGTCGCGAAGATACGTCGCCGCTGTTTGTCGCGGTCATAATCGTAATAGAGCATCAGTCCGTCACGCTCGCCAAAGCTGCGGCCCTGATAACGCTGTTCCGTCTTCAACAATTCGGACGCAGCACCGGCAAACGGTGCCTTGAGCACCATTAATTTGTCCCGGAACGAGGCCTTTGCCTTGGGATCGCCGCCGTCAAGAGCCTCGACCCACATCAGGGTCGAGCTTTCCGTCGGTACCCAAGCGTAGCTTCGAGGTCCGGTCGGAACGCCCTGCGTCGGCAGATTATCCTGCAGCGGCGATTTCGCTATGGACGCGACCGCTTTTCCGTTCATATCCCAAACCTCGACGTTACGAGGAAATCGCGATGACGGAAACTGATACGAGAACGGACGCTCGATCCGGTCAGCCAGGATATATTTGCCGTCCGGCGATATGTCGGCACTATTAAATATAGCGGGCGTGCCGATGTTCCGGACCTTGCCGGATATATCGACAATCGCAAGCTGTGATGTGCAGTAATATTCGAACAGCTTTTCGTCATTAGGGCTCTTGAGCAGATCCTGAAACGTCGCGACCGCACCCGTTCGGCCTTGGGTTTCCTGAATGTTTGGCTCGGTCGGTGTTAAATTCTGATAAGCCGGGGCCGGACCTCGCGTTTTTGACACGAGCATCGCGGACAGCGATTTGTTGTCTTCCCAAGAATAACCGCCAAACGCCGTGTTGATATAGATTCCCGGTATTTTGCGAGCTTTCGCAGTGGTAACATCGACGATCCATAGCTCGATTCCCGTCGGCGTGATGTTCCCGACAGCGATCGATTTCCCGTCCGGTGACCACTGCGGCGACATCAATTGAGCTCCGGCAGGAAACACAACGCTGCGTTCTTTGCCGTCCGCGACATCCTTTAGTTTCAGGCTGAGATAATACTGCTGCCGGTGCTGGCCGTTATTATTTGGATTGATCCGAAGCCCCGCGATCCGAAGCATCGGCTGTGCCAACTCCGAAATGGGCGGATACCGCAATGGCTCAAGCATCACGATCGTAGCCTGCGTCGGCGAAACCCCGCTCGCAGGTATCGCCGGCGCATTCAAAACGTCCATTATCTCCTTCGGCGGCTGTTTATAGCTGCCCTGGGCAAGAGCAAGCACCGGGAGAAACAGTAGAAACAAGATCGACAGTAGTTTTTTGTTCATATTAATTGTTCCGTCAGCTTTGATTATTTCTTCATTGCGGTGAGTATCACTTTCGCGATACCAGGGATGATGTTCGTTTCGTTGGCGTGGTTCTCGGTAAATATAACAAGGACGAATTTTGCCCCGTCCGCGAGCTCGATATATGCCGCATCGTGCCTTGCTTTGCTGGTCCAGCCCGCTTTCGACCAGATCTTTGCGTCGGTCAGCTTTTCCTCGATAAGAGCTTTTGCGGTAAAGCTATGTGCCTGATCGTCGGCGGTTCCAGTGAAAGGGTCGCGTTTTAGCAGCGTCATCATCGCGGCCGTTCTCGGTGCGGGCGCGATGTTTCCGGTGACGATCTCAGCGAGCAGACGTGCGGTTGCGTTGGTCGTCAGGGCGTTCCGGTTCTCGCCATTGTATTTTCGCGACTGCTGCTCGATCCCGTAGGCGTCTTCGCAGAATGTTTTTTGATTTACATTTATGTTGGAGTACGCCATCGAGGCAAACCAGCGGTTAACGCGATTGCGTTTGTACTGCCACGCGTCAAACTGCTTCGCCGGCAACTCGGCCCCGCTCGATGTTCCGGTAACGACGTCCAAAATATACTGCGTCGCTTCGTTCGACGAGTCAACGATCATATCGTGCAGTCCGCGCGCAAGTTCCGGCGATATTTTGACCTTGCCGTCTTCTAACTGCCGTTCAAGCGCGGCCATGTAAAACATCTTGACCACGCTCGCCGGATATATCCGGGCATCGCCGCGAACGCTCGCGGCCTTAAATTGCTTTGGATCGGAAACGTCGATCAACGTCGCCGCGATCTCCTCGGCCTTTAATCCCTTGTCACGATATATCTGCAAAGTAGAATCGATCGTCAGCGAGAGAATCGCCTGCAAACCCTGATCTTCGACGATCACCGGAGCCTTGTAGGCTTTGGGTGAAACTATCTCGGCGGAACGAGACGATTGTCCATAGATCGTCGAAAGCCCAGAACAAAACACGACCAGACTAAATACGACTCGCGGCAGCATTATCATACAATTTCTCAGGGTCAATCTTTACGGAAAGTAGTTTTCAGAGTATAAACGAAAAGCGTCGGCGAAAAAAGCGAACGCTCAGTAACACAAAATGCCCAACGAAAAACTAATCCGCGGCCTGACTCGTTGGGACCTGACTGCGATCGCGATCAATTCGATCCTCGGCGCGGGCATTTTCGGCCTCCCGTCAAAGGCCGCCGCGTTGATCGGGAGCTATAGCGTCTTTGCGATAATTGCCTGCGCATTGATCATTGCCCTGATCGTACTGTGCTTTGCTGAGGTCAGTAGCCGGTTTAACGCTACGGGCGGTATGTATCTCTACGCCAAATCGGCGTTCGGCCCGATCGTCGGATTTGAGGCTGGTTGGCTTTTTTGGATCGTCCGCATCACCACATTTGCCGCCAACTGCAACCTGATGCTCGCCTATCTCGGCTTTTTTGTGCCCGGTGCAAACGAAGGAGCGATGCGTGTCGGCCTGATATTGCTCACGGTTATTCTTTTCACTATCATCAATATCCTCGGTGTGAAGCAATCCGCGATTCTCACAAACATTTTTACTTTCGGCAAGATAGCACCGCTGGTGGTCTTTGTCACTGTCGGCCTATTCTACATTCAACCGACAAATTTCAATTTCGACGCAGTGCCGGAGTACACCGCGTTTGCCCCGGCGGTTTTGCTTTTATTATATGCGTTCGTCGGATTTGAAAACACAGTCGTGACTGCAGGAGAAACAAAAAACCCTGAAAAGAATGTGCCATTCGCGATCCTCGTGGGAATGCTCGTCGTCGCGACATTATACATTCTCATACAAACGGTCTCGGTCGGAACTTTGCCCGGGATAGCGACATCGGAACGCCCGCTGGCGGACGCCGCCCTCGTATTTCTCGGTAGTTATGGAGCGGCATTTATCACGATCGGAGCGATAATATCGATCCTGGGAAACCTAAACAGCGGCTTTCTCGTCGGGTCACGGCTTCCATTTGCGATCGCCGAACAGGGCGAACTGCCTGCCTTTTTGGCCAAGGCGAATGAGCGATTTAAGACGCCCCACATCTCGATCATCGTAACCTCGATTGCTGTTCTCGTGTTCACGATCCAATCGTCGTTCGTCACGGCATTGACCATCGCTACGATCACGCGACTCTTGGTGTACGCAACGACGTGTGGAGCCTTGCCGGTATTTCGCCGCCGTTCGGACATGCCCACCGCCGCGTTCAAGGCCCCGTTTGGAATCGCGGCGGCCCTAGTTTCGCTGGCTCTGATCGTCTGGCTGCTTACTAATGTTGATTACCACAAGGAGGGCCTGGCGGTCATCATAACCGCCGGAATCGGTATTTTGATGTACATTGCGAATAAGTTACTGAGTACCCGTGCTCAAGACGAATGATCAGACATCACTGTGCGAGGCCGTGCCCAACATTCATGAGCCGAATTCGACAACCGCACCACAATTTCCGCAAAATAGACGTATGTCAGAAAGTCCCGGATTCTTTACCGAACACAGATCGCGGATGCTTATAGCGATCGCGTTGACCGTCTCGTGTCTCGCCGTTTACTCACAGGTGATCGGGTTTGATTTTATCAACATCGACGACCGTCCGTTTGTGTATGAAAACCAGATGGTGCTGAGCGGGCTCAATTCGAAATCGATCTGGTGGGCGATCACGGCGTTTCACGCAGGCAATTGGAACCCGGTCACTTGGATTTCACACATGCTCGATGTCACGCTGTTCGGCTCGGCTGCCGGGCCGATGCACGCGATGAATGTGGTCTTTCACACCATTAATTCGATCCTTGTATTTTTTGTATTTGGGCGGTTTACGTCCAAGACCTGGCATAGTGCCGCAATGGCGTTTCTATTTGCCTTGCATCCAGTCCACGTCGAATCGGTCGCGTGGATCGCCGAACGCCGCGATGTGCTGAGCACCATGTTTTGGCTGCTGACCATGCTCGCTTACTTCAAATACGTTGAACGGCTCAAAGAACCGTCGAAAGACGCAGGAATTTTGGGTCACCCGACCTTCTGGTCGATCCTGACCTTTGTTTTCCTCGCTTTGGGTCTGATGTCGAAAGCGATGCCCGTCACGCTGCCGTTCGTACTGCTGTTATGTGATTATTGGTCTCTGGAAAGATTGAACAAATTCAGCGACCTGTGGCCGCTGGTAAAAGAAAAACTGCCGCTTTTTGTGTTGACCATATGTTCGTGCGTCATCACATTCTTAGCTCAGTCATCGGCCGGGGCAACGGTCTCACTTCAGACGAGTTCGTACGGCGACCGTTTGCTAAATGTCATCATCTCGTATGCAAAATACATCATAATGATGTTTTACCCGACGAATCTCGGCATAATGTATCCGTTCGATAACAAATTTGAACCGGTCGAGGTAATTGCGTCCGTCGCTTTGCTGCTCGTCATCTCGGTCCTTTGCTGGCAACAACGGGCGAAACGCCGTTATCTGATAATGGGCTGGTTATGGTTTCTCGGGACGTTCGTTCCGGTGATCGGACTCGTTCAGATCGGTATGCAAAGCCACGCGGACCGCTATACTTATGTGCCGTATTTTGGGCTCTTTATCATGCTCGTATGGGGAATAGGCGATCTCGTCAATCGCTTTGAGATCAACAAGATAGCTGTCACAACAGTTTCAATTGCAGTGATCGCGACGCTCGGAGGGCTGACCGTCGCACAGGTCTCAAGATGGCGAAGCAGCGAGACACTTTACACACACACGCTTTCGTTCACCACGAATAACTACTTTGTGATGAGCAATCTGTGTCTTTATTACATCAACAAATCCGATAAAAACACCGCCGAGCAGCGCTGCACCGAGCTTTTAGAGGCAACCCCGCCGTCCGCCGAAGCATTTAGTATTTTAGGCCTGCTGCGAACCGATGTCGGCAAATATGACGACGCGGTAAATTATTTTGAGAAAGGTATTCGCATGAACCCGAACTGGGCGATACTTTATCTGAATTACTCGTTAGCCTTATCGAAACTGGACCGCACCGAAGACGCAGAAAAGGCTTTGCTCAAAGCCAAATCGATGAATGACGGCAGCGTCGGACGTCTGGCCGCCGCGAAAGCCTGCAACGAATTTGCCAAGGCGGTCGAGAAAAAGGGGCAAAAGGAAAAGGCAAAAGATTTCTATTCGCAGGCCGCCCAGCTCGACCCCGACCTCGCCGAGGCCGCCGCAGGATTGAAACGTTTAAGTACCGGAAATTGATATGAAGAGATCTGTACTGCTCATTATTTTTACTTTTCTATTGGCCGCTGCCGTTTCGGCCCAGAGGATCGAGAACGGCAGCCGTAAGACGGTTGGCTATATCTCTTCGAGCGGAACCGTAGAAAATGCCAGCCGTTCGACAATCGGCTATATAAACGACAATGGACGCATCGAAAACGGCAGCCGCTCGACGATCGGATATATCACGAAAGAAGGCCGCGTCGAAAACGCCAGCCGCAGCACGATCGGGTACATCAGCGACAGCGGAACCGTCGAAAACGGCAGCCGGTCGACGATCGGCTACGTCAATTCGAACGGCCGCGTCGAAAACGGTTCGCGAAGCACCATCGGCTACGCCGAAGGCGTCGACATGCGAAACGCCGCACTGTTTTTCTTCTTTTTCTTTACGTCAGCTCCGCAATAAGAATTAGCGAAGAATGTACGAATAAGAATTCTGCATTTGTGCATTTGTGGCTATATTTCTTTACCTAACCACGCGCACATCTCCCTATAACTCGACAATCACCTACGATTTTCCGCACAATAGTCGTATGTCAAAAACCCCCGGTTTTTTCAATGACAACAGATCGCTGTTGTTGATCGTCCTTTTGCTGACGGTAGCGTGTCTGGCGGTCTATGGACAGGTGATCGGATTTGATTTTATAACTATCGACGACCGGCAGTACGTGTATGAAAACCCGGCGGTGCTCAGCGGTCTTAATGCACGCTCGATCTACTGGGCGTTCACTGCGTTCTATTCGTCAAACTGGCACCCGGTCACCTGGCTCTCGCACATGCTCGATGTCACGCTCTTCGGGCCAGATGCCGGCCCAATGCACGCCGTAAATGTAGTTATCCACACGATCAACTCGATCCTAGTTTATTTAGTATTTCGACGCTTCACCGATACCACATGGCAAAGTGCGGCGGTCGCGTTTCTCTTTGCTCTGCATCCGGCTCATGTAGAATCGGTCGCGTGGATCGCCGAACGCAAAGACGTGCTCAGCACGACGTTTTGGCTTCTGACAATGCTCGCATATTTGAGATATACCGAATTGCTGTCAAAAACTGAAAGTGACGGTAGTTTACTCTCGCGATCCGCCTTTTGGCTGGCGGTGACGTGTGTGCTGTTTGCCGTTGGCCTGATGGCAAAATCGATGCTTGTGACGCTACCGTTCGTGTTATTGCTTTGCGATTACTGGGCTCTGGAACGGCTGAACAAAATTAAAGATTTATGGCCTCTGGTAAAAGAAAAACTGCCTATTTTCGCGTTGACCGTGGCATCGAGCATCGCGGCGTATTTCGCTCAGGCATCAGGCGGTGCTGTGGTCTCGCTTAAGACGATCTCATTTGCCGACCGTTTATCAAACGCGGGCGTAGCATATGTAAAGTACATCGCAATGTTGTTTTACCCCGCAAAATTAGGGCTTCAATACCCGTTCGACGAGGGCCCGGGAGAGTTAGCAGTCATCGGCTCGGTGGCATTGTTGATCCTGATCACGGCATTTTGCTGGCATTTTCGGGAGCAACACAGATATCTGCTGATGGGATGGCTCTGGTTCCTCGGCACGCTTGTTCCGGTGATCGGACTTGTGCAGATCGGTTTGCAAGGCATGGCGGACCGCTACACGTACGTGCCGTATTTCGGGCTTTTCATCATGCTTGTTTGGGGGGTCGCGGATCTTGTAAAACGATTTAAGATACCGCAACTAGCGGTCGCGGCGGCTGCGATTGCCCTTATGGCTACGCTAGGTACATTGACCTATGTCCAGGCCGGGAAGTGGAAAAACAGTGAGACGCTCTACGAACACACGCTGGCAGTAACGAGCAATAATTACTTTTTGATGAACAATCTCTGCTACTACTACGTCAGCAAACGGGACATAAATGTTGCCGAACGCCGTTGTACCGAGCTATTAGAAGCAATGCCGCCGTCCGCCGAAGTGTTCAAGATCCTTGGCGAATTGCGCAATGAGACCGGCAAATTTGACGACGCTTTGAACTACTACGACGCCGCACTCAGGATCAATCCAAACTGGGCGATCCTTTATATTGATCGCTCGATCACATTATCGAAACAGGGCAGGATGGACGAAGCCGAAAAAGCGCTCCTAAAAGCTAAATCTATGAACGACGGAAGCGTCGGGCGTCCGTTCGCAGCAAGAGCGTGCTTTGAGTTTGCTGCTGCGGTGGAGAAGAAAGGCCAAACTGACAAGGCCAGAGATTATTACAATCAGGCGGCCCAGCTCGACCCGAATTTACAGGAAGCCGCAACAAATCTGCAACGGCTCGGCGGTCCGAAATAATACCTATTTGAAAACGCCGCCGCCGAGGACATTTTCACGAAGATAGGTGATCGTGTCCTGCAACGTTTCCTGCGGATCGCGGGGTGCGAAGCTCAATTCTTCTTCAGCTTTCGCCGAGTCAAAATACCAGAAATACTCTGCCTGCTCTACCTCGTTCGGCATAACGGGCGATGTTTTGCCCCAATTCTTGTAGATCGAGCTGATCATGCTCGAACCCGCCATCGCCAGCCTTTTCGGCACCTTTAGCATCGGGGCAGAAACGCCCGACAACCGCGCAAGCCGCCCGAAAAATTGCTCAAACGTCATATTCGCAGCACCTAGCAAATATTTTTCCTGATGCCGCCCTTTTTCCAGTGCCGCAATAAACGCTGCGGCTGCGTCGCGTGCATCGACAAAATTCAGCCCGCCGCTCGGACTGTACGGTATCTTTCGCCCGAGAAAATCAAGCACAGGTTTGGTCGAGCTCAAACGCTCGTCGTCCGGTCCAAGCAGTAGCGAGGGATTCATTATCACCAGCTTTTGCCCATCCGCCTTAAAATTTTCCAACGCCGCGCGTTCCTGATAGTATTTCGAAGCGTAATACGCCCAGCGCGTCAGGATCTCGACCGGCTGCGGAAATGTCTCATCAACGATCTGCTCGTCCTCGCTGACCGCAATTGTCCCGCTTGATGACGCGAGTACCATCGTCTGTACTCCGGCCTCAGTCGCCGCCTCGCACAAAATTCGCGTGCCTTGCAGATGAATATTATTCATCGACATCGCATCGCCATTGTCACGCGAAACCTTGCCCGCGAGGTGAAATATCGCCGACACATTCTTGACCGCCTTCGTTACCGTCTCTTGATCGGTCACGGACCCCTCGACAGCTTTGCATCCAGCGTCCTTCATCCACTCCGGCACCCGCGACGCCATCACCTTCAGATTGGTCTCGCCCGCGGCGAGGAATTGGCGAACAATATGAGTTCCGAGAAACCCCGTGCCGCCGGTGATCAGGATTCGCTTCTCAGTCTTTTCCGATTTCGCTAGTGCTTTTGTCTTAGCCATACATTCTATTTCCAGGTCTTGCGGATCGGATGAGCCTCCGTATTAAAAACAATACTCTTTAGATCCAGCGTCTTTTCCGGTGCGAACAGCAGGTAAAAATACTTAAACGTCTCGGCAAATACAAAGCTGTGCATGTAGTCCGATTTCTCTTTTGTCTCGACGCTTTTCAGCCCGGCGTAAGCGACATCGGTGCGGCAGTGCTTTACAAAATCCTCGAACATCTGTTTGCCCATCGCCAGATATTTCGCGTCTTTTGTGAATTGATAGAGATAATACGTCGATTCGACGATCTCTGGACGTAGCGGGTAACCTGCTTCTTCGGTCTTGCCGGTTTTGTAGTTATAAACCTCAGGCTCGATGCCGTTTGCCTGCCACATTTTGAACATTGAATCCTGCAGCATCTTAGCCCGGTTTAGGTCGCCATCGAGGGCGAGGATCGCCGGAAAAAACGCGTCGAGTGCTCCGGTTGTCGTCGCCGTCCGCTTGCCATCGGACATATCGGCGTGGCCGTACCAGAGGTCACCGGTTTTTGTCGCACCCGTTCGATTGATCTGGCTCAATCCGACACTTTCGTCGGCTAGATATGAATGAACTTTCGCAATCGAGTCTTCCCACATATCGCGGCAATCTTTGTCGTCAAACAAGATCGAAGCCTTGAGCAGATATTCGTAATAAGAGTCGATCTCCGAACTAACGTGACTGTCGGTATTGGTCCATTTTCCTGTCTCGACGTTGATATTAGTGCCGACCAGCCCGATCGGCGAGCGGCGTTTATACGTTTCGACCAGCGCTCGTTTCGCCTTTTCGTAAAAGATCGCCTTACCCGTCAGCTTGCTAAGAGTGCCGAATTCGATCAGCAGCGTTCCTGTCTCCGCCGGATTTGAGATCTCACCCGATGTCTTCCCTGTCCTAAGGTTTACAAACTTATACGGCAGCCCGGTCGGCGAATTAAAAACCGGCAAGAGACGCGTTCCCAGATCGTCCGCCAGTGCCAGCAAACGTTTGTCACCCGTGATCTGATACGCAGACAACAGACCGCCAAGCTCGCGGATGGTGATCTCAAAATTCTGGACCGAGATGTCCTTGTCAAACGAAAGATTCTTTGCAATATACTCACGCGTTTTGTCCGCCTCGTCCTTAAAACCAAGCAAATACAACGAATCCAGCGAATCCACCGGCGTCATCAATATCGTCATCCCGTACCAGTCCCGGCACGTTTTCGAGATCGGCTTGAGATCGTCATGGCCCCAACAGTATTGTTTGTAGCCACTCCACGCGTGGAGAAACTCGGCCTTTACGCGATCAGCCATCTGCTTTTTATCAATGGCCTGACTGTAAATGCTTGAGCCGCATCCTACGATCACTATGAACAAAATAATCCGTCTTATTGATCTCATCTTTTCTCTGCGTCCTCTGCGATCTCTGCGGTAAAACTTCCTTAGTTATCTATAACCGGCTCCTGCTTTCTCGATTTTCGACGTTCCGACTTCCATTGTTTGCGGATCCCCTCGACGTCAAATTTTGTCCGTGTTCCGTCACGCATATTCTCGATCTCGTGTTGAACGCGGGCGGCGATCAGACGATAGGCTTCGGTATTCGGGACGCCTTCGGTCATTTTCGCGAGTTCGTCATATTCGAGGAATTTGCCGACCTTCGCACCGACCTTGGCACCGATACTCTTTCCTTTCGGAATGATCGTTCCCTTTGGAAAAGCGTCGTAGGTTCCCCAAATATAGATCGGCAGAATTCCGATCTTCTGATTCAACGCGAGGTAGCCGATAATCGGTTTGAACTCGGCGATCTGGCCCGATTCCTGACGGCCGCCTTCGGGGAAGATCAGCGCGTTGTAGCCTTCGTTAAGGATCTGAGTGACGTGCCGCAGCGATTGGCGGAGCGAACCCGTGCGTTCTATCGGAACAAGTGTCGTAAAATTATTCATATACGCACGCTTGTATTTAGTGTCGAACCAATAATCAGCTGCGGCCACAGCAACGGTCTGCTCGGCAACATCCTTGCCTAGAGCCTTTTTCACGAGTCCGGTATCAATGTGCGAAGTATGGTTCGGAGCGACAATAAAATTGACATGCCTCGGCACATTCGATTCGCCCTCGATCCGTGTTTTCAACACATTGTCGTAAAGCGTATCCGTCGCAAAATCGACCACAGCGTTTCCAACACGGCGAACTATCGACGGAATAACGATATCGTCATTGTCCTTCTTCTCTTCTGCTTTAGGCTCGTCGGCAAGCTTTTTCGATTTATCGACCCGTTGCACCGCGGTCAAAAGCTCGCGAACCGACTGCACCTCGTTCAAAGTATCCGGCGACAATATCCGCCCGCCAGCGTCTTCAACCGCCGCTTGTAGTTCAACGAACATCAGCGAATCAAACCCTAGATCTGCGAGCTTGTCCTCGACCGCGATATCGGAAAGCGGCCTGTTCGACACGCTCGCGACTACCTTGCGGATCCAGAGCATGTTATCGTCGCCTTTTGCCTCGACGACGGTCTTTGTCTTCGATCTCGAGCGTTCTTCGAGAGTCTGTAACATCTCGACGACCTCTGGCCGTTTCACTTTCCTCGTTGCGGTTCGCGGCAGTTCGAAAGGCGTAATGTGCAAAACCTTCACACGTTTGAAGAACGCCAGTCCGGCCGAAACTTCGCGGAAATGCAACTCGATTTGCTTGTTCACCTCTTGGCGGGATAGGGCAATGTCGTGTTCGTAATCCGGCACGACAAGCGCCGCGATCTTCTCGCCGCCGTCATCATCGGGCAGTCCGACGACGCTCATCTCCTTGATATATGCCGATTTTCCGTAGTGATCTTCGATCTCGTCGGGATAAATGTTCTTACCGTTCGAGTCGATGATCACATCTTTCGAGCGTCCGACGATAAATAGATTCCCGTCTTCGTCGAGTCGCCCGAGATCTCCGGTTTTCAACCAGCGATCGGTCATCACAGCATCGGTCGCTTTGTCGTTATTGTAATACCCGACCATCACGTTCTGACCGCGTGCGATCACCTCGCCTACACCATTCTCGTCCGGCGATTCGATCTTGACCTCAACGCCCGGCAATGGCTTTCCGACACTGCCGCGAAGTAATTTATTGCCAGGGCGTGCGACCGTCAGAACAGGTGAAGATTCCGTCAGACCATATCCCTCGAGCACCGTAAACCCGAGCCCGTGCAGATCTTTCTGCACCTTTTCGCTCAAAGCCGATCCGCCCGAAATGAGATAACGCATCTGCCCGCCCATACCCTGATGGATCGGAAAAAATACGATGGGGCCCAGATTGAACGGTGTGTTATCGCGTATCCAGGCGTTAAATTCGATCACGTTGTCCGCCAGATCTGCGATCCAATCGCCGCGTTCGCGAAGCCGCGTCTTGATCCGCCGATGCAGCATTTCCCACAACGCCGGAACTCCGACAAGGCCCGTGACATGGCTATTTTCGATAGTTCGCGCCAAGTCCTCGGCAGTCAATTCATTGAGATACGTGATCTGCGTCCCGTTCGAAAATGGTGTCAAAAATCCCGCCGAAAACTCAAAGGTATGATGCATCGGCAGCACCGACAAAACTCCATCGGTGATGTCCATATCTAGTACCGACGACAACATCGAGATCATGTTGACGAAATTTTTATGCGACAACATCACGGCTTTTGGCGTACCCGTTGTGCCCGAAGTAAAGATCAGCGACGCGATCGCGTTCGAATGGACCTTCGCCGGGAGCAATGCATTACGCTTTGCTTCTTCCGTTTCAGATTGGATCTCAAAAACGTCGTCGAAAGTCCAAACCTTTACATCCAAGCCCGCTTCGGTGAGTTTTTCGCCGATCCCCGGATTGTCCGCCGCCAACTTAGGCGAAACAACGATAGCCGATGCCTCGCCCGCCTTGGCGAACGCAACTATCTCATCCACCGTCGATGCCGGATCGATCGGGATCGCGGTCGCTCCTGTTTTGAGGATGCCGAAATACGTCATTCCCCATTCGGGCATGTTGTTTGAGAACAAGATCACCCGGCTGCCGTTTGCAATGCCGTTTTTGGCAAAATATCCGGCTGCACGAAGCGTCAACTCGTTTACGTCTTCGTAGGTGTACTGCTCTTTCCGCCCGTCGCGCTCAATACGCATGGCGACGCGGGTCGGAAATCGCTTGACGGACGTGTCGAACAGATCGAGCAGATCTTTGTAGGTGTACGAACGTTTTTCGACCGCCTTCAGCTCTTCCTCGAGAGTCGGCAGCACCCATTTTCGCATCCCCGGAAAATGGACATTGAGCCAGTAATCGTACCAATCAAGCTGCTCGGGGTACCACGGCAACAGAGCTTTTTCTTTCTCACGAATGACAGACTGCAACGCTCGAACATTATCCGATCGGTACAAATATTCGTTATCGATCATGAACGGTTTGAACATCGCAAACGCGTCCATCGTTTCTTTCGTCGTCTGCTCAAATGATTCGACTGATTTTTTGAGATCCGAAATAATATTGCCGATCCTGCCGCCGCCCCATCGCGGCGTCGCTTTGTCCATCAAACGATCCGCACCTTTCGCGAGTTTGTTGAGCATCGGAGCCGAAGCGAGTTGGTACGTGCGATTGGTCACCGTCTGCGTCTCGACCATGCCGGCGAGTTTGTTGGCGAGCTTATTGCCTGTCTCTTTGTCTTCGAAATGCTTGCGTTTGTACAGCCCGACCAGCCCGACGATGCGTTTCATATCGTTCGGATTCGAATCGCCCGACGATGCCTGGAAAACGAGTGGTGGTTTATCATCAACGAGCGCATTCATTGTCGCCGCGAGTATCGCACCGGAGACCATATCCACGGGAATAATATCTAGGATCAGCTTCTCGTTGACCGGAATTATCGGCTGTCCGCGTAATGCGATCAGAATAAGCGGAGCCGTCGTTGTAAAACCTTCGTTCCAGCCCGGAAAAGGGTACTGATTCGATGATTCGACGATGCTGGGGCGCACCAGAACCTTAACAATATCGTCCTGCGATGCGATGATCTGCTCGGCGAGGGATTTGGAATACGTGTAGATATTTGTCCAGCCCCAATACTCCGCACGTTCCGCTCCAAGCTCAGTTGTTCGCTCACGGATCCACATTTTGCGTTCACGAAAAATCGCCGATTTCAGATCGGCCTCATCATCCGGATCGCGGCCCTCTTCGATAAAACGGTTTCGCGCCTGCTCGCGAAACTTTGCGTGCTGCACAGCATCATCGGCCTCTTGACGCGCCTGTTCCGATAGACGTGCACAATCCTCGACCTCGCGATTAACGTCAAAAACGGTTCCTACAAGCTCATCCTTTCTCGGAAAATACCCGACAACCGGCTCGTTCTCCCAGATCGGACCGCTTCTCTTTCCGGCGACAAAACACGTCGAAACATGCACCAGACGCGGCTTTTTCATCATCCGAGCCATTTTGATGATGTTGTTCGAACCGTTGATATTTGTCCGCAGAGCCGACTCAAGCGGAGGGTTAAATGTCACGTTACCGGCACCATTTATGATGATGTCGGTGTCACGCATTATCTTCTTCGCTTCTTTTTCGTCAAGCCCGAGATACTCGTTGCCGACATCGCCATTCACCGGCACGACCTTGGACTTAATAAAATCATCAAACCCATCACCGTATTTCTCACGAAGCGGATCAAACGTCGGCGAGGTCACGATTGACGTCCAAAACCGTATCTTCGACTCATTAGCATCGCGCGCCCGCACAGTCGCGTAGACCTTCCCGATATCCGGAAAATTATGCAGCAGCATCGACAACGTGACTTTCCCGACAAAGCCCGTCCCGCCGATAAAGAAGATCTTCTTACCCTTAAATATTTCTGTTGGTGATAGTTTCATTAGCTCTTAACAGCTCTTACTTCCAAATACTCTGACTCTACGGCCGTGGTGCCGTCAGTTGCCTGGTTGTGTTCGGTCCACAGCGATTCGAGATCGGCACGTAGAGCGGCTTGGCCTTCGGCGTCTAGTTTGCTAAATGCTACGACCGTCGGGCCGAAGTATTGGCGAAATTGTTCAACTACCTCGGACGGTGGGATTGGATAGGTGAAAGTTATCTTTCGCCGCGTCATTTGGAGATCGGCGGTGCCGTCCTTTAGCCGCTCGCGGACCGCGTCCTCGGTTCCCCACAGGACCGGCGGCGGCATTCCCGGCGGCGGCGGGACGTGTTTTGCACCGAGTTTGAACATCTGACCGGTAAACGCCTCTGGAGTCCAGTTCGCCATCGCAACAGTGCCGCCTTCCTTGCAAACGCGAACAAGTTCGCTCGCGGTCACATCAGGCCGCGGTGCAAACATCGCCCCGAACATTGTCATGACCACATCAAAACGCTCGTCCGGATACGGCAAAGCCTCGGCATCACCAACCTCAAATTTGACGTTAAGCTCCTCAGCCTTAGCTCGCTCAATAGCCTGTTCGATCAAATTGGGTGCGATATCAATACCAGCAACCGACGCCCCAATCTTTGCCGCAGGCAACGCCAAGTTGCCGGTCCCGCACGCAACATCCAACACGCTCATCCCGGCCTTCAGATCAAGCCGTTTGACGAATTCCTCCGCCCCAAACTCGATCGACCTCGCGATCACCCCAAAATCACCCGCGATCCAAGTCGAACGCAAGCGATCTTTTAATGATTTCATTTCCGATGTTAATTGCATGCTTTCCATTGCGTTCCTCCCTAAACGTCAAAAAAAAGTTATTTCTAAGTCTAAATTCCCCTTTTTTTTTGTCCTCAATCTACGACTTTGCAGCCTCGATCTGCGACTTTCAGGTTTCAATACGTGGTTTCCCGTCCCAATTTGTGACTTTGCGGCTAGATCTGTTACTTTTTGGTCTCCATCTGTTACTTTTTTGTCTCCATCTGTTACTTTTTGGTCTCCATCTGTTACTTTTTTGTCTCTATCTGTTTCTTTTTGATCTCAAACTGTCATTTTTTGATCTCAAACTGTTATTTTTTAGTCGCAATACGTGACTTTCCGGCTTCGATCTGCGACTTTTCGGTCTCAATCTGTGACTCTCCGGTCTAACTCTCTAACTTCCTGGTCCCAATTCGTGACTTTCCACTCTCGACCTGTGACTCGCCGCCTTTGATCTGCGACTTTTAGGTCTCAATTTATGACTTTCCTCTAAAAACAGAACAGACGACTTTTAGCCTTCAAAATACCCCTCGAAAGCCCTAATGTGCTTAATCCGTCACATTACACAACCCAATAATTGGCTGATGCAGCATCGTGATCTCGGCCGAGCGGCCCATGTAGCTACGTGCCATGGCGATCGCTTCGGTTAGGTTATCGGCGCGTTCCCAGCCGAGCATTTCGGGTACGTGAGCGTTTTCGGCACCGGCGACGATGACGTGGCCGATGTGCTGGCGGCCATTTTCGCCCCAGTACCACATGAAGAACGGATGCGCTCCGTGATAAGCGTTGCCGCGACGGTACATCTCGATGTAAGCCGGATTGGTGGCGAATTCGCGTTCGTATTTTTCGCGGAGGTAAAATGCATCACGCGACTCGGGCAGCAAACGATGGAAAAACTCGATATACGCCGGATGAAAATTGTGATCAAACTCGTCAAAACACGGATGCGTAATGATCATCACACCGCCTTTCCTGAGCAAAGGCTTATTGCGATACATATTAAAGTGATACCCGAGCGCCATCACCTGCACGAGCAGCGGATTGAGCGCCGAATAGACGTTGTACGGCGAGATGTCGGGAATGCCCGAGATCAGGATGTCGCACTGGCCTTTGACCGGGATCTCGTACTGCTGATAATTTTTTTCGAGAATTTTCTCATGAACCGGCTCGGTTTTGCCCGCATAACAAGCGATCAGCTCATATTGTGCCGGGATCGCATGGAGCATTTTTCGGCGAGCGGCACGCGGCATTTTAGAGAAGGTGTTGGCCATCACTTCCCATTTCATGCGGTCCGCGAAGCTGAATTCGTCCTCGTTTCGCGTCAGGATGTCGTAGCCCTCGGGGAACATCTTGTTATTGATCGCTGTCTCAATATGAAAGACCTTGCACTGTTCGTCGACCAGTTTACCAAGCCGCACGACCTTGTGATTAAGTTCTGACGCCGGCGGGTCCATGTAGGAATGCGAATCGCGGATCGTCTGCGGTTCGTGATGTGCACGAAGGGATTCGTAATCGCACAAACCGACCGCGACCGATTTATGGCCGCCGTCCATCGGGACGAGGTTGATGTTGAGATAGATGAGCAGATCGCTCTCGATCGCACGTTTATTGACCCGCAGCGGTTCGTTGTGGCGCGTAACACCGAGCGTGACGAGATTGTCGTCGTCCTCGGCGTCGTGATTGTAATAGCGGTCGGGGTAGTATTCGTTGTAAATGTCGGTGCCAACCATCCGCTTCATTTCCCACGCCGTCATCTTGCGATGGAGCGAATTTGCGATGATAAGATGAACATCATCGACCCCGTTTGCACCGCACATATCCAGAACGACCTCAAGCATCGTCTGCCGCAGATCAGGCGTCTGCATAGGCGGCAGCGGCAACGAAATGTCGTCCATCGCGATCGTCACCCGCATCCCCGGCTCGAGCAAAGCGTAAAGCGGCTCCATCTCGATCGGATGATTTACCGCATAGCGAATCGCCGCTTCGCGGTTAGGCAATCCCTTGATCGGAGGATTCGGATAAATGACCCGCGTCCCGACCGGAATGTCGTTCAATATAAAATCCTCGCCAAACGGCATGATCCGCGGAGCGGAGTCTTTGTCGATGTAAACGATCGATTCGTGTGTTTTTCGTCTTAATTGCAGAGCCATAAAATTCTCTTCTTTATCTGTGCCTATCTGTGTAAATCTGTGGCAAAAATTCTTACTTTAGATCCAATATCGCCCAGTCATGCTGCAATGCCGTCTGTTTCAGTCTAAAATCCGGACACACCGCCACCGGATGCCCGACGATCGAGAGCATCGGCAGATCGGAGATCGAGTCGGAATATGCATAGCTATCAGACAGGTTTATGTTCTCCCTTTCGGCGTATTCGCGGATCCATTTAGCTTTTGTGGCCGAGGCCATGACGGGCGGGAGGACGCGGCCAGTGGCGTAGCCGTTTACGAATTCGAGGCGGTTGGCGACGTAATCGTCAATGCCGAGATGGTCCATCAGGCGGTCGATGGTGAAATCGAGAGCTCCGGTCAGTAGAACCTGCCGCTGTCCGATCTTTTTGCCTTGGGCTATCAGGCTTGCGGTGCCTGGAAAAATTGCGGGCTTTAGAACCTCCTCAAAAAGCTCGTCCGAAAAATACCGCAAACGATCTTGCGAAAGGCCGGCGTAGCTGCGAAAAAAGACCTCATTAAATACATTCCGCGAATACAAGTCTGTTATGCCGAAGAACGGCAGTTTGGCGAGAGTTCCGACGCTCTTTTTTGCCGTCTGCCAGAGACCTTGCTGACGTTTGGCGTAAAATGCGAGCGTGTGGACGAGATTGGTGCTGACCAGTGTCCCTTCGAGATCATAAAATGCAGCGGGCGTGGCGTTTTTATTCATTCCGGCTTTGTGATAATATCAGGCTCAATTTGAAGCAGATATTATCATTTATTGCGCTTTTTCGATAGGCGTCGCAAGGCAACTTACAAATTAATTACAAAATGTAATTACATTGTAGATACAGTTTTCGATCAAATATGAGACGAGCGATCTTTCCGGGTTCATTCGACCCTTTGACTAACGGCCATCTCGACATCATCAAGCGCAGCTCACCGCTTTTTGACGAGATAGTCGTCGCCGTGCTCAACAATGCTGACAAACAGCCTATGTTCTCGGTCGACGAACGCTGTCAGATGCTTCGCGAAATACTGCCGACGGTCGAGACCGACGGCTGCAAAATGCTGGTCGAGAGTTTTTCGGGTTTGACTGCTGATTTTGCCAAACGTTCGGGAGCAACAGCGATCGTCCGCGGGATTCGTGCCGTGAGCGATTACGAATACGAACTCCGCATGGCCCTAATGAACCGCCGCCTCGAACCGACGATCGAGACAGTCTTCTTAATGGCGGGGGAAGAGTTTTCATACGTGTCGTCAACATTGATGAAACAAGTCTTCGAACTGGGCGGTAGAGTCGAAGGCCTTATCCCCGAACTCGTTGAACGGCGTATGAAGGAAAAAATTAGCCACAGATAACTCGGATAGACACCGATCTACTAAATTCCTATCCGTTTTATCTGTGTTGATCTGTGGCCAATTCTTACTTCTTCGCGTCTTTGCGTTAAAATCTTTCTTATGACTTTCCCCGTTTCTGAAAATGTCGCCGCGATGAAAGGCTCTTCGACGCTGATCGCGGCGCAGATGGCGAACGAGTTGCGAGCGACGGGCGTCGATGTCATCGACCTTTCGGTCGGGGAGCCTGATTTTGACACGCCCGATTTTATTAAAGAATATGCAGTCGAAGGCCTCGCAAAAGGCCTTACAAAATACACGGCTACGGCGGGAACTGCACTGTTTCGGAACGCGATCGCAGATTTTTACGCCGCCCGATTCAACGCCGAATTAAAGCAGAACGAAATAGCCGCGTCCTGCGGCGGCAAACAAGCTTTGTTCAATGCTGCGTGTACTCTCTTAAATCCCGGCGACGATGTTCTCATTCCAAAACCGTATTGGGTGACGTTCCCCGAGATCGTCACTTTTTGCAGTGCCAACAGCGTCTTTATTGAAACGGAAGACACTGAATTCATTTTGACCGCCGCTCAGGTCGCCGATGCGATCACTCCGAAAACTAAGCTGTTGATCATTAATTCCCCAAGCAATCCATCCGGGCGTGTCGTTCCGCCGGACGAAATGCGAAAGATCGTCGAGGTGTGTGCGGCTCGAAACGTTTATGTGCTGACCGACGAATGCTATCTATTTTTCGCATATCCACCCGCCGAGCCGTTTTCGCTCGCCACGCTGCCGCCGGAATTGAGATATTTTGTTTGTGTCGCCGGCAGTTTCTCTAAAACCTATGCGATGACCGGCTGGCGTATCGGATATACCATAGCGAATCCTGAGTGGACCGCCGCTATGATCAAATTGCAAAGCCATTCGGCGACGCATCCGACATCGTTCGTCCAGTATGCCTGCGCCAAAGCCCTCGGCGATATCGAAGAAACGCTCGATGCCGTCAAATCAATGACCGCCGAATACGAGCGCCGTAAAAACTGGTTCGTACCGGCACTCAACGAGATCAACGGTTTCAAATGCGCCATGCCCGAAGGCGCTTTTTACGCATTTGTAGATGTGCGGGAGATGCTCGACGAAGGGGTCAAGACTTCGGCGGCAGTAGCTGATCTATTGTTGAAAAAAGCTCACATCGTCGTCACCGACGGTGCCGGATTCGGAGCCGACGGCTTTCTCCGGTTCTCATACGCAACCTCAATGGAAAACCTCGAACGAGCTGTTGAAGCGATGAAGACAATGTTTGGATCAATAAACCACCCACGAATGCACGAATAAGGATCGCTCATTTGTGCATTCGCGGCTTAATTCCGACTACGGCTCGGCCGTAAAATTAACCTCCACCAGTTCTTCTTGAACGTTTACGACCCGCGTCGGATTTGTAAATGCATAGCGTTTCGCCGCGATGCTGACAACCAGTGTCTGTCCCGCCTCGATCTCATCAAAGCTGTAGTAGCCGAGCGAACTCGTCAGTGTCCTGCGAATGTTCCCGCTCTGATCGGTCATCGAGACATTCACATTCCTGATACCCCGACCGTCAGCCGTCGTCACCCGACCGCCGACTGAAACACCCGCCGCAGATGGCCCTGCGAAGGCGATCACAAAAGGCGACAGTGAGGTTAAACCCGAACTGCAAAGATTCGGGTAAACGCTCGCATTATCCGTGCGATCTTGCCACGCGCCCGATTCGAGATGAAAAAGGCGCAGGGTCGTAAACTGCACGGGCGTGAATGCTGATACATTCATACAAACCGTCGGATTTGTGTAAACCGCATTCGTCGAAACGTCGAAATCCAGACCTGTATTTATTCCCGTTGGCACAGCCGGAAGCAGCCCGGGATTAAGGGGAGTCAGATGAACCGCACCTGCCGTTGTGATCGTCCCGAAAGTTACGGTCGCTTCGCCGGTTTTCGTCGTGTTGGAAACCGTCGGATTTATCACGCCTTTGTATTTGCCGCCCGCTCCGGCGTAGAACTGGTCACGGACCTCCGACGCCGGTAAAGCGCGGTTGTAAAACGCGACCTCGTCAATCTTGCCGTTCCACCCGAGTTCGAATATTCCACTTTCGATGTCCGCACCGATGACAACGGGGCGCGTATCATATCCGATAGCTCCGCCCGTTCCGCTAGCTACCAAGGCACCGTCTAAGTAAAGTCTAGCCGTCTTAGTTGCCGCACCACCCGGATCATCGTAAGAAAAAGCGACGTGATGCCAGACATTGAGTGTCATTGGAGTGCTGATCGTTAAGCAGCCCGTGCCATTGCAGACCACTCCGTTTATGTTCCCGTTATAAAAAACACCGTACGAGTCAAAATTTCCCGAGCCGAGAGTTTTGGAGAAAACCACGGATGTTGAGGTGCTGGTCGCATTTACCCAGCCCTCGATCGTCAAACTCTGCGGACGGAAAGCCGCCGAATCCGGTACCGTGGCATACTGCAAACCGCTATGGTTGAATCCCTGACCGACGTATGCGGTCGAAAAGGTCGGCGTATTGGCACCGCCGGCAAGTGTGGCGTTATTGCCGTTGCCGGAAATATCGTTCGCGTTGCCGTCGCCCGCAAACCACGCGACTAGTCCGGTTGGAACGGTTGATTGGACCTTATATTTTCCGGCGAGTCCCGCGTTGGCGATAGATTCGATCTCTGCCGTCGTCAATCCGCGGTTGTAAACTGACATTTCATCCATCTGACCGCCCCACATCTCCGTCGTCATAACGCGCTTACCCAACTGCAATATACCGTTGGTCGTTGGAATTGCTCCCGTGGCGGCAACCGTGCGGGTATTCACGCCGTTGACAAAGGCTCGTAAACTTGTGCCATCGTAGGTCATCGCCACGTGACTCCAGGTGTTGAGTGGCAGCGATGCGTTGCCATTGACCCAACCTCCGCAGTCATCCGGCAATCCCGATATGCCGGCCATATAGACAGCAAAATTTCCGGTCGGAATTCCGCCGCCCGACGGGCAATTGCCGGTGCTGAGTCTTCGGGCCATCTCATACTGGACAGCCACATTGGTCTCTTTATTGACGATGATCGCCATCGGGTTTGGAAAAATTGTATCGCTTGTAGGGTAGACCCAGCCCTCGACGGTGATCTGAGCCGTCGGATTCAGGCTCGGCGCGTCCGGGACTGTAACAAAACCGCCGCCGGTAACACCACCGCCCGCGTTAAATTGGAATCCTTGTCCGACCTTGCCATACACATAACCTGCTCCCGCCTGCAAAGTGCCATTGTTGCTGTAGCCTGACGAATCGAGAGCGTCGCCGCTGCCCGTAAGCATAAAACCTGATTTTCCGGTGCGACCGTCGCGAGCGGTTTGCATTTGCCGACCGTTCCCGCGTTGAAGAGAGCCGCGACCTCGGTCGCTGAAAGCACGCGGTTGTAGATCGCCAGTTCGTCAATTGCACCGAAAAACGCGTTTCGTGCGTCGTTGTCGCCTCGTGCCCCGATCGCTGCGTTAGTGGTCAAAACAAAAGTTGCTGTGTAACCGATCGGCGTATCGGCAACGCCGTCGAGATAAAAAACAGCTTGGGAGCCGGAGATCGAAACCGCGATGTGATGCCAATTTATATCCGTGATCGTTAGATTTGACTGGATATTATTTACACCCACCTGCGTGAAAGCGAGTCGATTTGTCGGCCCATCGATCACTACGCCCCAACCGCTCGCCCCGAAGGCGAAGATCGTCCCGTTCACAAATCCCGCGACCGGCGAATTGGTCAAGATCGCCGAACTCGAACGCTTGACCCAAGCCTCGAACGTAAAGGTTTGCAGCCGCAAATTCGCCGGACTGCCGACGATCACGCGATCGCCGCTGTTGCTCGCATTGCCGTTGCCGCCAAGCTGAAACGCCTGACCGATATTGCCCGCCCCAAAAGTTACGTTGTTTTGGATCGTCCCGTTGTTCCGCGAACGCGCATCCAAAGCGTTACCGTCGCCCGAATAGGCCGAAACCAGACCGACCGGTGCCGTCGCACAGGTTGCTCCCGCACCGTTGATCGTAAAGCCGTTCCTCGAAAGATCCCTCAGATCGCGATCGTTCGCCCCCCCTCGAACCATTCGCGACTGCTGTGCAACTTGTGCCGTCGCCGCCGACACTGCTAACGATCCGATAACGAAAATACCAAAAACCACATTTCTTAACATTGCTTTCTCCTGCTACGGCTCCGCGGTAAAATCCACATCCGCCACTTCGTCCTGAACCGCCACCACCCGCGTCGCGTTTGCGAATAAATATCGTTTGGCGGTAACGCCAATGATCACTGTTTGACCGGCCTCAATATCGTCAAAACGGTAATACCCGAACGCACTGGTCAACGCATTGCGAACATTCCCGCTCTGATCGGTCAGAGATACCCTCACGTTCCTTATGCCTCGACCGTCTGCGGTCGTGACGCTACCGCTGATCGTGACGAGGGCGGCTGATGCTGCCAGGTCGCCTTGCCAAAATCCGCTTTGAAGACTGTAGGGCGGACCGCCTGACCTATTTGCCGTAGTCTGGCCGCTAGTGCCGGTCACTGAAAAGGTCCCGCCGCTTGACGCACCGCCTCCGTTTGCGACGACGGATTGCCGTATCTCGAACGTCCCGCCGGATTGTCCGGGTAGATTCGCTACCGAAACACAAATGAAAATCCCGGTCAGTGCGGTTGAAAGGCTTTTGAACTTCTTCCTCTCCATTTCTTTCTTCTCCATGATCCGCCGTCACTCCCCGCGAAACCTCTCACTTTTGCTCCTTGCATAGCTCAGCATCGGGCTTTTGCGAACAAACCAGCTGTGTCAAAGCATCGATCTGTTTCTGCTGGCGTTCGATCTTAGATTGCTGTTCCTTGAGAGCGTTGACGAAAACGACGCTCAGGCGGTCGTATTTGACACCTTCGACCTCGCCTTTGGCATTGAAGGTAACGAATCGCGGGTCGATCTTTGCGAGGTCTTCAGCACCGAAGCCGACATCCTTTAGCCCGCGGTCTATCCAGTCAAACGAAATAGGGCGAAGCTTGTCGACAAACGACATACCCTGCGAAAAGCTGGAAATATTCGTCTTATATCTCAAGGATGACGAACATTGTGCGAGTTCGCCGGCCCCGTTTTGGCAAACCTGAGTACTGCCGTTTGAGCTAAGGGCGAGCCGAATATTTCCGTTGACCTCTAGCCTTGAGGTGACAAAGACCTCACCGGTAGTGCGAACCTGCAGAACCGGAAATCCATTGTTTGCAAAAAGGTATAGCGGATCGTTCGACACGGTTCCGATCCAGCCAGCTCTGGTTCCGAAGGCTCCCGTACCGACAAATGAGCTCAACCTTGTCGTGCCGTCCGAATGGCTGAATCCGGCAGCATTGGTGGCCGTGAACGCTTCGATCTTCGATTGCGGGTTGACCGTTCCGACGCCTAGATTGCCGCCGACATAGCCGTTTCCGGCAACACTAAAATTCGCGCTTTGCGGCGATGTCGTGTTTTGAATATAGTCGTTGTCGCCCGACGGTAGGTTGGCGACCAGATTTCCGGGGATCACAACCTGATCGGCTCCGTTGCTTCGGCCCAGAGCAATGGTGCTGCTTGTCGAAACGGTTGCCCCGGCGCCGATAGCAGTGGCAAATTGCAGATTACTGCTCGTCAAGTTGGCATCCTTGCCGATCGCGGTGTTATTGTTTCCTGTCGTGTTTGTGAGACCGGCACCCCTGCCGAAAAATGAGTTATTGACGCCCGTCGTGTTATTCTGCCCGGCGCTCACGCCGACAAACGAGTTTGCCCCACCGGTCAGATTGTCACGACCGGCATCTCTGCCGAAAAATGAGTTTTCGAATGCTGTTGTACTGTTGCGTCCCGCGCCGCTGCCGACAAACGAGTTTGCACCGCCTGTCGAGTTGGAAAGGCCGGCATTCGTCCCAAAGAACGAGTTATCGTTACCCGTCGTATTTCCCTGTCCGGCGCTTCGGCCTACGAACGAGTTAAAGCTGCCAAACGTGTTGCCAAATCCCGCGAGGGCTCCCACAAACGAGTTTTCTATGCCCTCGGTGTTCTTTTCGCCGGCACTCCGTCCAAAAAATGCATTGTTGATTCCCGTCGTGTTTTCTTGTCCGGCGCTTCTGCCGATGAATGAGTTGTCGAGTCCTGTAGTATTGAAAAAGCCCGCGAATACGCCGTAGAACGAGTTACTGTTGCCCGACGTGTTCGTTTGACCCGCCCCGGTTCCTACAAACGTGTTGTTACTCGCGCTCGTGTTTGAGGAACCGGCGTTTAAGCCGACAAAAGTGTTGTTGCTGCCGTCCGTGTTCGCGAAACCGGAACCGCGGCCGAAAAATGCATTGCCCGCTCCCGACGTATTGTTATAACCCGCGGCCTGCCCGACGAACGCATTGTTGCTGCCGCCGATGTTAGCGAATCCGGCCCCTTGCCCGACAAACGTGTTGAGTGTTCCCACGGTATTGGTCTGTCCGGCACCTTGTCCAAAGAACGAGTTGCTGTTGCCAGTCGTGTTGAACAAACCTGCGGCGTGCCCAAAAAACGCATTGAAGGTACCGGTCGTATTGCGTTGACCGGACGCATAGCCAAAGAACGAATTGTTATTGGCGTCCGTGTTGTCCTGACCGGCAGTCCATCCGACGAACGTGTTTTGAGAGCCCGTCGTATTACTGCGTCCCGCCCGCTGTCCGAAAAACGAGTTGGTGCTGCCCGTCGTATTAAATCGCCCGGCGTCAAACCCAAAAAATGAGTTGACAGAACCTGTCGTGTTGCTGACTCCGGCGGCATACCCGAAAAAGGAATTGGCGTCCGCAGTTGTGTTTGATTGGCCGGCGGCCACACCAAAGAACGAGTTGCCGTTGCCAGTCGAGTTACTTAGGCCGGCATTTTCGCCAAAGAACGAATTCTCATTGCCCGTCGTATTCGCAACACCGGCGGCCCGGCCAAAGAATGAGTTACCGTTACTGGTCGTGTTAGCCTGACCGGCACCTTGACCAAAGAACGAGTTGTAACTGCCCGTGTTCGCTTGTCCCGCTCCGACGCCGGCAAAAAGGTTCTCCGTCCCTGGATTGCTCAGTATTCGGTTACCGTTGAGATTGAATTGTGTTCCGGCATTGACTACGTTTGCTGTTCCGGTGCCGCTGACGTTGAAATTGCTCGACGGCTGGGTCAGCGTGCCGTTTTGAATGTAATCGCTGCTGCCGGCCGTCGGCGTCCGCGAGTCGGTCATACGAGGATCGGTCGTCACGACATACTGGCTCGCAGCCACTCCGCCAAGACTCAGAGCATTCGTAGCCGTCGTCGCTGAGTCGGCTGCCGTCGAACTCGCACTCCGGATCGCGTACGGCGACGAGGTGATCGGCTGCCGGGGAGCGAGCTGGGTATAAGGTCCTGAGCCGGTCGGCCTCACGGCGATATTCAGAAAACGGCCGTTTCCGGGGAACACATTACCGAAATTGAGCGGCAGGGTGAATATCCCGTTCGTCACTTGGACGGCCCCTGTCTGGAGCGTCGGTCCCTGTTGCGTGCCGGCTACCTGCAGGTCGAAGAGACGAGTCTCAAAATCATAGAGCCCCGTCGGCGGGACCGAGTTGTCAAACAGACGGCCTTGATACGTAAACTCGGTCGTCTGCGAATACGCCGTAAGCGCTATCATTTGGATAAACACCAATAAGATAAGGTTCCTACGCTTCATCTTTTCTCCTTCGCTTTCGCCTTCCAGACGTCGCGTCCCGATCCGGCGTCTCGGCGGGTCTTTCCATCGAAAATCAAATCGAGCGGACCGAACTGGCTCGTGCAAAAGCTTTGCCGTTTCACGTCGCCTTGCGCTATTATGACCGTAACTTTACTGGGGTTCGGCTTTACGCTTTTTTGATTCTGTCCGCTCGCTATCAACTTATAGCGAGGACGAAGGAATGTCTTTGGATTTAACTTTAAAGAATCGTGAAATTAACTTTAATGTGGCTAATTTAAGCGGACACAAGGTTTATGAGTTCGAAGATTTTCGTCTCGATGCGGCGCACAAGTTGCTTTACCGTGGCAGAACAGAGATTTCCCTTACACCAAAAGCGGTTGAGACGTTAATTGCCCTGATCGAGCGTCGCGGCGAGGTTGTTGCGAAAGATGTGTTGATGGAGGAGATCTGGGCCGACACTATCGTCGAAGAGTCTAACCTTTCTCAGTATCTGCACGTCCTGCGTAAAACTCTCGGCGAAACGAGTGACGGAAAACCTTACATCGAAACCCTAAAACGGCGTGGTTATCGTTTCAACGGCACAGTCCGGGTTGTAAAAAACGCTAACGGCCTCGTCTCGCCTGACAAAGACGAGAAAGATCTTGACCACCCGCTGAGCTCACAGCCGAAAGTAGCAAATTTGAACACGACCCGCGTCGAACGTTTCGGCAACCTTGCGGTTTCCAGCCACGCCGATACACGCGACACTCCCCACCCGCTGAACGTCGAGCGTTCAGGCAATATCTATTCAGTCTCCGATTGGCGTCGCGAACATGTCTCAGATTCGATGAACGCGGTCGTTCAACCCGTTCGTTCTAAATGGTTTGCTCCTCTGATCGTCGTGGTTTTTGTGGCCGGGCTTGCGGGGATAGTATTCGGCATTTACAAATTTACTGGCCGTGGCCAGAGCACCGAGGCCCGCAGCGTTCCTTTTCTCGGATCGGACATAACGCGGCTCACGACCACCGGAAAATCGAAGTGTGCAGCGATCTCTCCGGATGGCCGGTATGTTGCCCATATTACCGAGGGCCCGGACGGTACCAGCCTTATGGTGCGCCAGGTCGCGGTTCCAAACGACATACGAATTGCCGGCCCGTCGAAAAGCGTATTCGTTTGGGTGACATTCGCCCCGGACGGCAATTTTGTTTATTACCTTGCTACAGACATGGATAAGGGCGGGACAGAACTGTTTCGCGTACCGGTTCTTGGCGGACCGATCGTGAAGGTATTGCACGACATCGCTCCGCCAACATTTTCACCGGATGGAACGCTGATCGCCTTCATGAAAACTTTTGAAGGAGGTGAGACACGACTGATGGCCGCAAATGCCGATGGCACAAACGAAGAGATCCTTTTGTCACTGCGCGAACCCGATTACCTAAATATGTTCTGGTACGCCCCGGCATGGTCGCTCGATGGAAAAAACATCGCTATTCCGGTAAATCAGGGCGATGAAAATGGACGTTATGAGACGCTGGTTGCAGTTGACATCGAGACGAAGGTCGAACGCAAGGTAACAGATGCTCGCTGGCAGCAGGTCGGACAGCCCCGTTGGCTGGCCAACGGACTCGTTGTCACTGCGTCCGAAACGTCGACCGGGCCAAGCCAGCTCTGGCATGTCTCACTGCCCGATGGGTCGGCCTCTCGCATTACCCGTGATCTCAACAATTACCGGGATCTTAGTCTCACCTCGGACGCTAAAACACTGGCCGTAATTCAAAATAACGTCGTCTCAAATGTCTGGACTGTCGGCGAAAACATGTCGGGTGCAAAGCAGATAATGTCTGAGGCCGGACGGTTCAACGAAATAATTTGGCTACCTGATGGCCGACTCGCTTATACGTCAAACGCAGGCGGCAGCTCCGATATCTGGACGATGAACGCGGATGGCTCGAATATTCGCCAGCTCACGGTCGGTGCAAATGCGAGGCTCGGGATAACCGTCACTTCGGACGAAAAGCAGTTGGTCTTTGCCGCCGAGCGTGACGGAAAGTACAACCTCTGGCGCGTGGATATCGACGGATCGAGCCTCACCCGAATAACCAACGGCGACGGCGAATTCTATCCGCAATGTACGCCGGACGGACGCTGGATCGTGTATCAGTCGGGTGGAAATTACCCGATGCTCTGGAAAATTCCGGTCAGCGGCGGCGAACCCGTGCAAATAACTAAGACAAAAGCCTCACGGCCATCGCTGTCGCCTGACGGTAAGTTCGTGGCGTATCACTACCTATCGTCACTTTCTGAAGGATTTCGTTGGGGCATCGGCATCAGCAGCGTCGAAGACGGCGAACGAATCAAGCGTTTCGACTTTCCATCGACGGTCGTCGAACGGCTCGTGAAATGGACGCGGGACGGTAAGTCGATCGCATTTCTCAACAGCCCCGGCGGCGTTCCAAATATATGGCTCCAACCGCTCGACGGCGAACCCGCCAAACAACTGACCGACTTTTCGTCAGATAACATCATTGCCTTCAATTGGAATGCCAACGGCACCGCCCTCGCCGTCATCCGAGGCGTCGAAACCAGCGACGTCCTCCTGATCAACCGAACCTCAAAGTAACGCCGAAAACGCAAAAAACCACGATTTTTTTTTCTTGGTTTTTTTCGCGTACTTTCGTGGTTAAACTTCTTAATTCCCGCCCGTCATCATCAATCCGATCTCTTCGACGGATGTCGTTTTCGGATCGACCTCGCCTACGATCTTGCCTTCTTTGATAACTAACAATCGATCTGCGAGAGCGGTGACCTCTTCGAGTTCGGCGGAGACGAGCAGAACGGCCGAACCGGCGTCGCGAAGTTCGATCAGTTTGCGGTGGATAAATTCGATCGCGCCGATGTCCACGCCGCGGGTTGGCTGCGAGACTAACAGCAGTTTGGGATTCAGCCCAAATTCGCGGCCGATGATCAGTTTTTGCTGATTGCCTCCCGAGAGCGATTTTGCCGATAAAGTCGCGTCGCCCGGGCGAACGTCAAAATTCTTTATAATATCGCCAACGCGTTTCCAGATCGCCGGATTATTCATCATTCCGCCAATCGCGACGGGCGGTCGGTAATGCACACCGAGGATCGAATTTTCGGCAAGATTTGATTGCAGCAACAGTCCGCGTTTGTGACGGTCCTCGGGGATGTGGGCAATGCCGAGTTCCTTTAGCTGACGTGCATTTTGATGCGTGACATCTCTACCGTCAAACTCAATATTTCCGCCGGTCGTTTTCGCAAGGCCCGACAAAGCTTCGATCAACTCGGTCTGTCCGTTGCCCTCGATTCCCGCGATCCCGACGATCTCACCCGCACGCACCGAGAAGGAAACGCCCTTCACCGCCGCCCCGTGCTTGCCGCTGACAGAAAGATTCTTTACTTCCAAAACCGTGCCATGCGGTATCGCTTCCTTCTTATCAACCCGCAGCAAAACGTCGCGCCCAACGATCATTCGTGCCAGATCTTTCGCGGTCGTCTCCGAGGTCTTTACATTGCCGACAGCCTTACCATCGCGCATGACGGTCACTTCGTCCGAGATCGCGAGAACCTCTTCGAGCTTGTGCGTGATGATGATGACCGTTTTGCCCTGTTCTTTCATTCGACGCAGAATGCTAAAAAATTCCTCGACCTCTTGCGGCGAGAGCACCGCGGTCGGCTCGTCGAGGATCAAGAGCTCAGCATTGCGATAAAGCGCCTTGAGCAACTCAACACGCTGCTGCTGCCCAACCGAGAGGTCTTCGATATACGCCTTGGGATCAACACCGAGCCGCAGCTCGTTGGACAGCGCAAGAATGTCGCGGTTTGCCTTGTCGAGATCCAGATTTGTCGCGGTTCCGGTCTCCGCTCCTAACACAATATTCTCCGCCGCCGTCATCGTATCGACCAGCATGAAATGCTGATGCACCATCCCGATCCCCATCGCGATCGCGTCATGCGGGCTCTTGATCGACACAACATTCCCGTCAACCAATATCTCGCCGCTGTCCGCCTTATAAAAGCCGTAAGCGATCCGCATAATGGTCGATTTGCCGGCCCCGTTCTCGCCGACAATGGCGTGGATCGTACCCTTTTCAACCGTAATCGAAACGTCATTATTAGCCGTAACGTTGCCGAATGTTTTCGTGATGTTGCGTAATTCAAGCATGTTTATTTAGCCATCGCATCCGTAACTTTGATCTCACCCGCGACTATCTTTTTCTTGGCTTCCTCGGTCTTTGCGATCACTTCGGCGGAAATCAGACTTTTGTTGTTGTCGTCCATCGCATAGGCGACGCCGTCCTTATCAAGGCCGAAGACGTGAAAGCCGCCGTCAAATTTGCCGCCGAGCACTTCTTTGACCACATCGTAAACCGCATTATCAACTCGTTTCACCATCGAGGTCAGGACAAATCCCGGTTTGACTCCGTTTTGATTCGAATCGACGCCGATGACAAATTTATTCGCCTCGCCCTGATCGTTTTTACCATACTGCTCGACCGCGTCAAACGCCCCGAGGCCCGAGTTCCCCGCCGCTGTAAATATCACGTCCGCTCCTTTATCGATCTGGGCGAGCGACAGCTCCTTGCCTTTGCCGGGGTTGTTCCAGGCACCGTCCGTTACACCGACATAGTTTTGTACAACCGTAATTTTCGGATTTACAGCCTTTGCACCCTCTTCGTAGCCCGTTTCAAACTTGTGAATTAACGGAATGTCCATCCCGCCGAGGAAACCCAGCACGCCCGTCTTAGATTTCGAAGCCGCGATCATACCGACGAGATATGAGCCTTCGTGCTCGCGAAAAACCAGCGAAGCGACGTTCTTCATCGGTGTTTTGCCGTCCGCTTCAAATATCACTCCGTCGATGATAGCGAATTTCGCGTTCGGAAAATCCGTCGCGACCTTCTGCATGATCGGCCCTTGGGCAAATCCGACGCCGATGACCAGATCAAAATTTTTCTCCGCAAACGCCCGCATCGCAGGCTCTATCGACGTCGGATTGCCGGGCTCGACGTCGTAAAGACAAATGTCGAGATCATTCTGGGCACGCTTTACGCCTTCCCAGGCGGCCGCGTTAAAGGAACGGTCGTTCTTACCGCCGATGTCGAAGACGATGCCGACCTTGATCTTGCAACCTTCCCGCTTCGCCGCAGTGGTCGTCGCGCACGAAGTCGAAAACGCCGCCAACGCCAACAAAACAATCAATATCGCCGACGCTCGAAACTTCATAATCGTTAAACCCTCGCTCTGACCAGTTTACGTATTTTTGGGATTTCCGCAGATATTTTATACGCATTGTGCAGTTTTTCGCTAATGCCCTTTGCATCCGCGGCGGAACGCGTCAAAGCAATGCCGAGAACATCACCTTCTTTGACCTTCGCACCGATCTTCGCGACCGACTCGAACCCGACCGCGTGATCGACCTTGTCTTCGGCCCTCACACGTCCGCCGCCGATCGCACAAACCGCCTCGCCGACCGCCAAAGCGTCGACCTCACAAACAAAACCGTCCGCTGACGCGAGAACTTCAAACCTCTTCAATCCTTTGGTCAGCAGCTTTTCCGGCTTATCGCAGATCGTCGGATCGCCGCATTGTAGCTCGATATTCTGCCGAAAACGTTCAAGAGCATCGCCCGAATCCAGAACTTTCGCGATCTTTGTCTTCGCTTCTTTCTGAGTTGCCGCGATCCGCGTTTGAACTAGCATATTTGCGGTCAGTTCAACCGAAAGCTCAAGCGTCGGCATCATCGCATCATCCGTTTCGTTGCGTAATATTTTGATACATTCGTAAGTTTCGAGCGCGTTGCCGACGTATTTGCCGAGCGGTTCGCTCATGTCGGTGACGAGCGCTTCGGTGTTTATGCCAAACGATATTCCCGTCTTGCACAGAGCCTCGGCGAGCTTTTTAGATTCGCTA